>JACCDV010644174.1_pt1 | contig 20945 bp, 26 predicted proteins | sample 7446131 | NCBI WGS metagenome assembly JACCDV01 (sample SAMN15323448, study PRJNA562643) | freshwater metagenome | isolation source: river surface water | place: USA:Blue River Watershed | collected 2017-08-17 | reverse complement strand
TCAATTTTCACTACAAGCTCTTTTTCTTGCCAGAACATCTCGCACGCTACGTCGTTATTCACGAACTCTGTCATCGCAAACATCTCAATCACAGTCAGGACTTCTGGACGGAGGTCGCGCTCTGGTGCGAGGATGTGCCTGGCTGTCGCCGTGAACTCCGCCACATCGAGCGCCATATTGGGATGGCGAGAGAAAAACTCTTAGCGTATCGGGATAGTCGCCCCAAGGAGCTGCAGGACAGAGTTGTTACTGCTCCACTTTGTCTAGAATCATTTTAATTTCTGGTATTTGTGCGCCAGACGGCAAAGCACCAGAATTTGGCTTTTCTATTGCGCCGATACTTTTAAAACCAAACGTTTCATAAAATGCTATGGCATTATGATTATATGAGACCACATCAAGTTCGACAGGCTTTTCTCTCCCAAGATAGTTTAGTGCCTGGGTAACTAATTTGCCGCCAATACCTCTACCCCTGACAGTTGATAGTACATAGAGTGCACCTAATCGATTTACATCTTCTTCAATCTTTATAAAACAGAAGCCCACGACTTGGTTACCATTTTTTACTACCCATGTTTTTGTGTTTGGCTTAGTAATACTTTCAGCCCAGCGTCCTACATGCGATTCGCTCCCAAAATTTTTTGATAATACATCTTCAGTAGTGACCCCGTAGTCATCGTTGACGTATGTTGTAAGCCAACCTTCTTTCTGTACTTCGGCTATACCGGGAGCGTCTTCTGAGGTAGCTTCCATGATTGTTAATTCAGGAATTGTCTCGCTTGTCCTAGATTCTATTGTCATAATATAAGTATAGCAAAACAAATTACCAAGCTTTTGCCAGTCTGCTATACTGGCGGGGTTATGCGAAACATTTTCCTCGCCGTTTGGTTATTACTTGGTATCTATTCTATCTTTACGGTGCTGCCTGCAACCGCCCCGAATGCAGTAGTGGCTAGTACCGAATCAATTGCCGTTGGTGAACCGATGGGGCCAGGAACTGTTTATCTCTTTGGGCGGGATACCTGTGGTTTTTGCAAAGCGGAAAAGGAGTTTTTGACTGAGGCGAAAATACCGTATACCTATCTCAATATTGTCGAAGACGAGGCGGCTAAAGCACTCTATGACCAAGTAACTACCAAGCATGGCCTGAGCAAAGTAACACCAGTTACGGTGATCGGTGAGCGAGTGTTTCTTGGCTTTAATAGTCCTGGTACCACAGGTCGGGAAATGAAGGCGGCTATCGAAGCGGCGCAGTCGAGCGACATCATTACGGTCGAAGACCATATCGCACGCGCACCGGTACAAGAGGTTGCTTTTGGTGGCGGTTGTTCTGATATGGGGTGTACACCAGCTACGGCATCATATGTATTTGATTTGCCTGTCATTGGTACCGTCGATTTGAAGTCATTTTCACTTTTTACCCTCTCGCTCATGCTCGGTACCATTGATGGTTTTAATCCATGTGCGATGTGGGTACTCATTACCTTCCTCATGCTCTTAGCGCAGGCAGGCAGTCGCCAGAAGATGCTCTTCCTCGCCGGGCTCTTCATCGTAGCGGAGGCTATCATGTACAATCTCATTCTTAATGTCTGGTACAAGACCTGGGACTTTGTGGCGCTTGATGAGATTGTGACACCACTCGTTGGTATCTTGGCCCTTTCAGGCGGAACCTTCTTCCTCTACCGTTGGTACCGGAGTTCCGCTACCGCTCTCGTATGTGATATCACCGATATTGATTCGCAGACCAAGACCATTGGTAAGCTGAAGGCTGTCATCAATCAACCACTTACTATCACGACGGTCCTCGCGATTATCGTGATTGCCTTTTCGGTCAATATTATTGAGTTCGCGTGTTCTATCGGTATTCCGCAGGCATACACCAAGATTCTTGATCTCAATATGCTTACCTTTGTCGAGCGACAGTGGTACATCCTCGTCTATACCTTCGGCTACATGATTGATGACTTCATTGTCTTTGGGCTCGCTATTTGGGGCTTCACCCGACTTGAGGCTCATGGTGCGAAGTATTCACGACTCTCGCTCCTCATCGGTGGTGTATTGATGCTCATTTTAGGACTCATCATGGTGTTCAATCCTGATTTGTTAGTACTATAGTGAACTTGACCAGCATGTACTTCCTTCGGTAGGATGCGGTTATGACGACGCCAGAAAACATCCTCCTCATCGACAAGCCCAAGGGCATGACATCCTTTGGTGTGGTCGCCCGCGTGCGCCGCATACTTGAGGTAAAAAAGGCTGGACACGCCGGCACGCTTGATCCACTCGCCACCGGACTCATGCTTGTTGGGGTCGGACCTGGTACGAAGACACTCACCAGCCTCGTGAAGTTAGATAAAGAGTATGTGGCAGAGATTCTCATTGGTCAGCGCCGGAGTACTGGCGATATGGAAGGGGAGGTGCTCGAAGAGAAGGAAGTGCCGATGATGATATCTACCGATACGATTGCTGCAACGCTAGCTACCCTCCTTGGAGACATTACTCTACCCGTATCGGCCTACAGTGCGATTAAGGTCGATGGCGTGCCGATGTACAAACGGGCACGCGCGGCGGAGAAAAAAGGGGAGCAAGCCGAAGGGGTACCAGAGCGCGCGATGCGGGTAGACGCAGCCGAAATCCTCGAGAACGTTTCTATCCTATACGATGATAAAAATTTCCAATTGGTAACTGTGCGCTTTGCGGTGGGGAGTGGGACGTATATTCGTTCACTCGCCGAAGAGCTTGGGCGTCGGCTTGGGTATCCGGCCACACTCTTTAATCTCAGGCGAACAAAAGTAGGAGAGTTTTTGCTTACAGACGCGGTGACGCTTGAAGCACTCGCGGCTGCTCACGGCAAAGAATTATTTTAGTATAAAAAATGAGACCAGGCACGCGCACGCGCCTGGGTCTCTTGGTGTATGTTCGCCTGCCTCAGGCGAAACGTTCTTTGTTTGGACTGCGATAGGTCCGTCTGGTGACAAAGGCCGTTTGGCTGACCTTAAGTATCAGACAGAATCGATTGTAGTCCCGTAGTTCTTTGGTGTGAATCTCCACCTGTCCGTTCGGGGCCGGAAACCAGTGAAAAGTCAGTTTGGCTTCTTCGCGTAGTTTGTTGAGCATATCATCGATTCCAGCAAATGCTGGTATCAAGATCCTGCGCTCCGTTGGCTTTTTGCCATCCTTATTGTTCTGCACGGTACTTCTCGCCTCCATTGATGATGTTACTCATCCCCCAGGTGGCTTGCGTATTAAACTATAAAAAACCGACCTTGGCAAGAAACTAGTCCATGCCAAGGTCGTCGTCTTCGGGTGGGAGCAAGTGGTCCCGTCGCTGCCAAGCGGCATGCCTGGCGGCTTCAAAAGCTTTCAACTCCTCAAAATCAGCGAGGATTTCTGCTTCAGACAACTTTCTTTTGCTCGGGGGAAGTCTGGTCTGTCGACGTTCGCGCCGAACTTCTGCAGACCGCTTTCCACCTCGGCGGATGGCCTCAAGGTATGCGTTTGGGTCTTCCTCACGCAGTCGAGCCAGCCAGCTAGGCATCTTCTTAGGCTTCTTCACATATCACCTCCTAAAGCAAGTTTAACCAAAAAAACTTCACTTTGGCAAGGGTATCTTATATACTGTAGTCATGAATCAAGAAATACCAAGTCAACCAGATTTGCCAGAAATTGATATTTTAGGTTTGCGTGACAATGAACTTCAGCCACAAGTGGTTTTGCTAGCAATTGAGCAAGTAAAGAAATCAATAGCTCCTTGGGGTCGAAACGGTGATGAGTTTTCGACGCTGTTTCAGTATGCTGCAAATATTGAAGCTAATCCGTCAGCTGAAAATTTGCGTGCAGCAGTAAAATATATGAAATGGTTACTTCAGAGTAAACAAGACTATAACTAAAAAAGAGATTCAACCACGGCTTTCACATCTCCACCATCAGCCTGGCCTGCAAGGTCGCGCATGAGGGAACCGACGAGCATGCCCATCTTGGCTTTGTCTGTAATACCGAGTTCAGCCATCTTGGCCTCGGCCAAAGGACGAATCGCTTCCTGACTCATAAGGGTAGGGAGGTAGGCTTCAAGTACGACGAGCTCCTCCTTCTCAGGTTCTGAGAGATCAGTGCGTCCTGCCGCATCGTACTGGAGAATAGATTCTTTGCGCTGCTTTGCGAGACGCTTGATAACCGCCAGTACACCTTCGTCATTAAGTTCACTCTGGGGAGTCTGGCCGGTTGCCACGAGTTCGTTGGTGACCGCAGTCATGATACTACGGACCGTGCGGAGCTTGGCCGCATCTTTGGCTTTCATGGCGTCTTTAAGGGAATCACGAAGTGAGGTATGAAGTGACATAATTATTACAATTTAGTGTTTGGATTATAGCATAAAAGGGAAATCCCGGCAGGCCGGGATTAAGTTCTTGCGTCTGTAGCGTGAGATGCTTTGCTACTTATTGCGTCTCTCGATGATTGCGGTGATTGCTCGAATGACGCTTCTTTCCGCCGCCCCTTGCCCTATGACTAGTGTCTCAGTGTCTTTGGGGTTGCGAATTGATATTGTCACCTCGTGATCACCGCACCACCTTGCAGTCCCAAACCAAGCACGATCTTCTTTCCTGAGCTCGTCTGAGAGAAGCAGTTTCTCAACTTCCTCAAGGTGCGGGTGGATATTGAAACGAATCCGTTCACCATAGGTTCCGTAGGGTTTGCCAACTTGTTTGGCATAAGGCATAACAATCTTGGACTTAAAGACCTTCTTCGGGTCAAAGTCAGTCGGCGGCTTCCAGTTTGCTGGCAGTTTGACCCTATTGGCTTTCTGGGTTTTCCAATCGAACATGCTGTCCCTCCGCGTTTACTTGTTTTTACTCGTACGCTGCCCGTACGTAGGTATTATTATGAACCTCTCAAATTGAGCGTAAAGGTGACAACTGTGCGTATCGTGTGTTGTGTTACAATAGCGACATTATGGAAATGCTTCTTTTGGCGGTGTTGGTATTGCTAGTGATTTTGATTGGGATGGTGGCCTATGTCTTTTTTGTGCGAGCGGACAAACCAGCTCAGACACCGGAATCGCTCCTCTTGATGCAGCAGCAGATGCAGGACCTGTCGCGTACCGTGCAGAGTCAGATGAGTGAACAAGCGAAGCAATCGCGTGAGGGGAGTCAGATGCAGTTTAAGGAGAGTCGTGAGCTCATGCAGCAGATCAATCGTGATGTGAATGAACAGATTCGCTCCATCCAGGAGAGTGTGGGTGCGAAGCTCCTCCATGTGGAGAAGAGTGTTGCTACTGTCGGTGAGAGTAGTAAGCAGGTGTTTGCGGTGGCGGACCAGCTCAAGGAACTGCAGAATATCCTCAAGAACCCAAAGCAACGTGGTATCCTCGGCGAGTACTACCTCGAGACGGTCCTCCAGAATGTGCTTCCGCCTGAGAGTTTTGCCATGCAGTACGCCTTTAAGGACGGAGAGATCGTCGACGCAGCAGTCTTCGTGAAAGGGAAGGTGATACCCGTAGACTCTAAGTTCTCGCTTGAGAACTACAACCGTTTTGCTGAAGCGGCGGATGGTCAGGACAAAGTGAATTATGAAAAGGCATTTCTCAATGACCTCAAGCTTCGTATTACGGAAACTTCGAAGTATATCCGTCCGACCGAAGGAACAATGGACTTTGCGTTTATGTTTATTCCGCACGAGGGTATCTACTACGACCTCCTCTCAAATCGTGTCGGAGCAGGGGAGGACAATCTTATCCAGCGCGCTGCCGGCAAGTACAAGGTGATTATTGTTTCGCCAACCTCGTTCCTCGCGTACCTCCAGACGGTGCTCCAAGGACTCAAGGCCATGGAGATCGAAGAAAAGGCGCAAGATATCATCAAGAACGTTGAAAAGCTCTCTGGCCACATCGCCAAGTACGAAGACTACTACAACAAACTCGGTACCACTCTCTCGACAACAGTGAATCACTACAACGCTGGCTACAAGGAGCTCGCCAAAGTAGACAAGGACATCTTAAAAATCACGGGTGAAGCGGCTGGGGTGGAAGTCCTCTCAATTGATAAACCGATTAAAGACGACGAATAACAGCTCGTCAACCAATATTTACCTACATAAAGAGTTACTGTGCAAGGAGTTCCTCGCGAACTTTGCCGAGGTGGCTTGCTGCTAATTTTTCACGAATCTCTAGGGTCATGAACTCAAAATCATCACGTTCATCCTCAGGGAGTGCATCATAGTAGTTGCGTACATCTTCATCAGAGACGCGAGCAGCGGCTTTGGTTTCCATAAAGGTGGCGGTGGTGAGGCGTCGCAGCACGAGGGCGCGGTACGCATCTTCGGTGAGACCAAGAGAAGCGATGTAGGCAGCGAGACCAGCCTCGTCGGTGTGGTTGTAGAGTTCACGCTGCCAGGCGAACTCTTTGGTCGTAGTTGGGACGACGGTACCAGCGGCGATGGCCATCTCATACAGACGAGCATCGTCATCTATCTGCTGCTTGGCACTGGCTTCGGCAATAGCTTTTTCTTCTGGACTGAGATTGTCTGTTTTGAGTTGACTTATGAGAATGCGTTTAGCGATATCTACTTCAGTTTCAGCTACTGGCGTCTCAACAACTTCCTCGAGTGCAGGCGTTGTTTGTTGTTGACGATAAATGAGTACCATAAAAGTGAGCGCTATCATTACTGCAATGACGGTGAGTAAGTAGATGATGATTTTCATAACTCTATTATTGCACTTGACTGTTGCTAAAAATTCTTCCCCTGTGTATTAGTATTCAGCTATGTCACGCAGCGTACCATATACTAGTAGTACATGAGTACGCTCAAATATTTTGTCCTAGCCGTTTTATTATTGCTACCGGCAGCATCAGTCTTGGCAACCGCCAACCTCACTTCTTCTCCGCGTGGTCCGTATGGTCCATACTATGTGGGGCAAATGCCAATTTTTTATTACAACCTGAATAATACCGGTACCACTGATACCGGAACTCAGCGACCGCTTATGAATTCGAACTGGGTAGCAGTAGACATGTACTCAAATAATAACTACCCAAGCGGTAAAGGGCCAGAGGGTGGATGGCAGTGGGTGTCTGGAGATGGCTTTGGTCCAGTACCAGCGGGAGGTACATTGATTGTGAATAATGGTGGTCCTGGTAGCACTCCACGTTGGCCTGATAATGACTATTGCATGGGCGCTACTGGTAATCACCGAGTGATGATGTATGTGGATAGTAGCAATAATGTGCCGGAGACGAATAATAGTGACAACAACTCCATTTGGTCTAGCTTCACCGTAGTGAACCGTCCAACTCCAGCCCCTGACATGACCACCGCTCCTTCTCTAACACCGCTTGGCCCCTATGTCCAAAACCAAACAGCGAGTATTCCGTTTCGTTTTTTCAATACGGGTACCTTAGTGGCGACAGCAACACTCAAGGCGCGCGCACAGATAGATTTTTATAATGACGGCACGGCCAATGATGCGGTGACTTTGGGTGGTGCTGGACGACCAATTCTCGCGCTGGGTGAAAATCGAACCGAAAATTTTTACTGGCCAGCTACGACACCGGGTACGCACAGTATTCGTGTTACCTACGTTGATCATCGCTTTGAGACTGACGAAATTAATGAATGTAACAATACGACGGCGTGGGTGACGTTCCAAGTCTTGCCAGTTAACCTAGAAGGACGTCTCACTGCCCGTACAGTCGCTCCAGGTACAACCCTTTCGACTACTACCATTAGTGTCCGCAATATCGGTTCAATTACATCACCAACGTTTCCATACCGCGTACTCATAGGTGGGGTACAGGTAGGGACGGGCACGACCTCAGCCCCGCTTGGTATATCAACGACCTGGACTAACCTCGTGGTGCCTATCAACTGGACAGCACCCGTCAGCTCGGCCACGCAGACTCTCGCATTTACCCTGGAGGTAACTGATCCGACTAACGGTCTTGAAGCGACGACGACAACTATCCAAGTGCCACCCACCTCTGGCCCAATTCCTCGCCTGATTTCTTGTCCGACTACCATGTCAATAATTCTTGGTAACACCAGTAACGCCACCGCGCGCTACTGGGCCAATCAACCAGTCGCGCCAACTTGTTCATCGGTTGGCTACACTGATGTGACCAACAGTGCCACTTGGCAGAGTCAAAATATGGCCGTGGCGTCGGTAACAAATTCTGGTACCAAAGGACAAGTGACCGGGCACAGTATTGGTATTACACCAGTGGTGGCTTCCTACAGCAGTCTCTTTGCGACAACATCAGTAAGTGTGGTAGCCAATCCGATAACCCTGGCTATCACTCCAGTCTCGCGCTTCATTCGTTCAGGTTCGGCGGCGAGTATCAGGGTACAGATAACGGCAAATGTTAATCTCAACTGTACAATTACTGGTGGGGTGACTACTCCGATTACTTTTTCACATACCGCCAACGTAGGTCAGATCACCTATGGGCCATATGCCACAAGACCGCTTACAGCCACCCAAAAGGTAACCGTGACCTGTACGAATCCACTTAATCCAGCTGAAACGGCCACACGGTCAAGTGATATTGAGGTAGTACCAGTAGCACTCGAGGTGTAGGGAAAATTAAAGTATAAAAAATCACCGGCGCAGACGCCGATGGTTGGTGGTGTCGTGCGGGCAATTGATACTGCCCGCACTATTCGTGGTTTGCCCAGGTTGCGACACCGAAATGGGGAGAGCCTGCATTTCTCCCGTTGCAGTGCGTGCAAATGATATCCAAGTTGTCGTCAGTATGGGTACCCCCAAGACCAAGCGGTACGACATGTTCAGCTGAAACCTGGCGCAAGATGAGAAAGATCCATTCCGCTAGATAGCCTCGGTCTTTTGGTGATAGCTGGCTCAAGAACTCTTTGGCTGTTTCAAAGCGGGGGAACCATATTCGTTTGGTGCATTGGGGGCAGTACCGCTTTTCTTCCTGCCAGCGCTCCTTAATCATTTTGCGAGCTGCCGGTCGACTGGAGTTTCGCCTCGATTTAACCTTCATTGCCATCCTTTCCTGCTAGGCAGGGCAATAATACCCTATTTCTTGCAATTTGGAAGCATATCTGGTACAATCTCGACCACTATGGCAACAACTGCAACAAAAAACGAGGCTTTCGCCGTCATCATGACTGGAGGGAAGCAATACGTCGTATCTGCGGGTGACACCCTCGAAGTAGAGCTTCTTGGTGACCACAAGGAAGGCGACACCATTACTTTTGATACCGTCCTGATGACCGACGATGGTGCTAAGGCTAACGTCGGTGCCCCGTACACTGGTGGCAAAGTAACCGCCACTTACCTCGGTGAGACCAAGGGCCCAAAACTCTCAATCATCCGCTTCAAGGCTAAGAGTAACCGTGACCGCAAGATTGGTCACCGTCAGCACTACGCGAAGATCAAGGTTGAAACTATCTAGATAACAAAAAGTCCCCGTAAGGGGATTTTTGTTAGGTGAGGTCAGTGGTGAAAGGGTTTCTACTCAGAATACCGCCAATACGCATGGTGAGCGCAACCCGCTCTAGTTCTTGCATGGCAGTAATGACCGTTTGTGCATGTTCAGCTTGATCAAGTAAGGCAGAAGTGGTGAGGTCGTGATAATCATGATACAGATCAATGAGATCTCTATCCTGGAGCGTTCTATTTGTACCGAGAGCGGCTAAGAGGCAAGTATGAATAGCCTTGATCTTTTCATCATACGGCAATCGTTCGTTAGCAGGTGTTGGTTGTTCTACTGACATAAAAATTAATTACCCGCGATTACGCAGAGCATTTTTAATAGTGTCTGGGTCAGCGTACTCAAGCTCGCTGCCGGTTGAGAGGCCTCGCCCGAGTTGAGACACCATAGGCTTCTCGGGTGTCTCGATACTATTAATTATCGACTCAACAAAGCGGGCGGTGTTTTCGCCGTCTGGGTTCACCGCAAAAGCGAGGATGATTTCGGACAGGCCGGTATGAAGGCGGGCTTCCGCGGTAGCTTTAAGGCTACCGCCACGAAGCTTCTTTTGGTCTTCACTATGAAGGAGGGGTACGAGGCCACCAAGGACGAAGTAGAGACCGTTGTACTGCCCACTTTTTTCAATCGCAGCGATATCGCTATCACTGGCAACCACCATGAGCTTTGTTTGGTCACGATTGGGGTTGCTACAAATAGCACAAAGTGGGGAAGTGGTCGTCGTTTGACTATGAGCGAAAAAGCGGTGACACGACGCACACTCGACGACTGTTGTGTCGATAGATGCAATCAATTCAGCGAGGTTCTGGGCTTCGGCCTTACCCATGGTGAGAACATGAAAGGCAAAGCGCTTGGCCTGGCGGCCACCAATGCCGGGGAACTTTTCAAAATGAGCGATGAGTTGGTCGAGAGCGGTCATGAAATGAAGAAACGAACGTAGTGACTATTTTGAATTTCGTTCCGAATTTGCCCCTTCCTCGGGCAAATTCCTGGAACAAGGAATACTAAGTAATCAACCGACGAGATTACAAGATTGTAGCATAAAATACACAATTTGAGATTGAGAACCTTCTAAAAGTCATCATTGTTGCTGGCATATGCCCCCTGATGATGCGTATCAAGGTTAAGGAAGCGGACGTGTTTGCCATCAAAGTAGAGTTCAGCACTACCGACAGCACCGTGGCGGTGCTTTTCGACCAGGATCTCGGCGATGTTTGGTCGTTCGGCCGGTTGATCTTTGTTCTGCTTGTCTTCACGGTGAATAAACATCACAACGTCGGCGTCCTGCTCGATCGAACCAGAGTCGCGAAGGTCAGATAGGCGAGGTTTGCCGCCACGCTGTTCAACCGCACGTGAGAGCTGTGAGAGGGCAATCACCGGTACATTGAGCTCACGGGCGAGGATTTTCAGAGAGCGGGAAATTTCAGTCACTTGCTGCACCATTGAATCACTCGACTTGGTGGCGGTCGGGGACATGAGCTGGAGGTAGTCGACAATCACCATATCAAGACCATGTTCGTTCTTGAGGCGACGGGCAGCCGACCGCATCTTTACGATATTAAGCGCTGGTTCGTCGACAATATACAGCGGCGCTGCATCGAGCTTTGCCATCGCGTCTTGGAGTGCTGCGTACTCGCTATCGTCCTTAAGCCGACCATTGCGGAGATTCCACGAATCAACCCCAGACTCAGAGGCGAGCATACGCTCCACGAGCTGCTGTGAACTCATTTCAAGGGAGAAGACACCAACGTGGGCATCGTGGAGAAGAGCGGCATTACGAGCGATATCGAGCGCCATGGTTGTCTTACCCATACCTGGTCGAGCCGCGAGGATAATGAGGTCGGACTTTTGAAAACCACCAAGGAGATTATCAAGGCCAGTAAAGCCAGAGGGGACACCACGCCGTTCATCATGGTGCGCACTGAGGTACTCGAACTTTTCCCACGCATCCTTAAGTGGACGACCAATCTGTTCAAACTTTTGGGTGGTTGGGGCGTTCGTGACTTGGTAGATGGTCTTTTCGGCGCGGTCGATGGCTTCTTCGGTATTCTCGGGATTTTGGTACGCCATCTCAGCTATTTCTTCAGACGCATGGATGAGGCCGCGGAGGGTCGACTTCGCCTGGACAAGGTCGGCATAGTACTGGGCATTGCCGGCTGCTGGCACCGTCTCGATGAGTTCAGCGATGTACGCTGCGCCACCAATGCGCTCGAGCGCATTCATGGTCGTCAGTTTGTTCGTAATCGAGACGATATCAATCGGATCGCCCTTGAGGAAGATTTGATAAATTGCGTCATAGATGACCCGGTGTTTGTCCGCATAAAAACTCTCCGGGAAGACCGTCACCGAGATGTCGTGCATGACGTCGGGCTTTAAGAGTGTGGCACCAAGAAGGGCACGCTCGGCATCGATATTATGTGGGGCGGTGCGGAGGTTTTTATTCAGTGAGGGTGCATGATCGGCCATAGGTGGAGACAGTATACTCTTTAATTGGTACCACGACGAGTATTGTGGATTGTGTGAATAGTGTGTATAGTTTTTTCAGCGAAGTTAGAGGGTATGCAATGGAGTTCTTACAGAGACTACTGTTCGGAGCGTGGCTTGTCTCAGCTGGACTGCTTTCGCTTTCGGGTGAAGGACTAGTGTCGATGCCGGTATGGCTTGAGTGGTTGCTTCTCGTAATCCTGATTCTTGGCGCATTTCTTTTTGCGGTCGCCAACACCTGGTTCCGAGAAGAAAAGCCGCGTCCTGACCGCGGCGATCTCGACGCGGGCTGATCGCCAGTCGCAACAAAAGCAAAAGCCCCGCATTCCGTGCGGGGCTTTGAACTATTTAGATTTTTGATACTTTGGTACCTTGGGGTGTGTCCTCAACCGCGTACCCTGCTTCATTGATGAGGGTGCGGAGGCGATCACTCTCGGTCCAGTCTTTGCTCACACGAGCGATATCACGTGCGGTCATGAGATCTTGTACGGCCGGTGGAATATCACTTACACTCACCACACCAATCGAAGCGAGTCCATCTGTTTGCTTCTGCCGTAGCCCGATATCAAGTACCACATCCATTGCCTGCATGGTGGCGCATTTCTCGCCAGAGGTCAGGCGGTCATCCTTTGTGATTTCAAAGAGGAGGGCAAGCGCCTGAGGCGTATCAAGGTCGTGGTTGATGTACTCGTGGAAGCGCTGTAAGTAATCAGGGTGGGGGGTTGTCGGTTTGTTTTTATATTCCTCGTAGACATAGCGTTTGAGGCGGAAGAGCGCTTGCTTTGCGGCTTTGAGTGCATCAAAGGTGAAATTAAGGGGGGAGCGGTAGTGAGCCCCGAGGAGGAAATAGCGGTAATCATCGCCTGAGAAGCCGGCATCTGCGAGTTGCTTCATGGTAATAGCGTTACCAAGCGATTTACCAATCTTACTGTTGTTAATCGTAATGAACTCGTTATGCAGCCAATAGCGCACGTACTGCTTGCCCGTAGCACATTCACATTGGGCGATTTCAGCGTTGTGATGAATCGCAATATGATCGATACCGCCAGTATGGATGTCTATCTCTTTGCCGAGGGTCGCCATCGCCATGGCGGAACATTCGATGTGCCAGCCGGGGAAGCCTTTACCCCAGCGACTGTCCCAGCCGAGCTCACCCTTCTTCCAGACTGCAAAGTCAGCTGGGTGATGCTTCTCACTGTTTTCCTCGACGCGGGCACCGGCTTTGAGCTTTGAAATATCAATACTACCGAGGCGGCCATAGGCTGGGAACTTCGCAATATCAAAGTACACCCCATCACTGGTCTCATACGTGTACCCTTTTTCTTCGAGGGTCTTTACGAGATCAATTTGCTCGCGGAGGTAATCACTAGCGCGAGAAAAAGTGGTTGGTTCCTTGATACGGAGCTTTTTGATATCAGCTTTGAAAGCGTCGATGTATATATCAGTGAGATCACGCATAGCTTCAAGCGTGATGGGCATACCCTCACGCCTGAGGCCTTTCATGATTTTGTCTTCGCCAGTGTCGGCGTCATCAGTCAGGTGGCCAAAATCAGTGAGGTTAATCGTATGACGCACGTCGTACCCGTTGTATGCAAGCGTCTTCTTGAGAATATCAGCAAAGACGTACGAGCGGAGGTTACCAATTGTGGCGTAATCGTAGACCGTAGGTCCACAGGTGTACATAGTGACGATTGGTGCCTGGCGGGGGATAAAGAAAGCAATTTCGCGGGTTTCAGTCGAGTAGAGACGGAGTGGTGGGGCGGCTTGTAAGGGTGCAGTTTTTTTGAAAAGAGAAAGCATAGTTGAGTTAACGCTAGACAGCTGTAATAAGGAGTGGGAAGGTATGTTACCAACAGCAACAACTCATTGGCGATGATGATTTGTCGTGCGATAATAGGCTCATATGTATCAAGATACCACACGAGCAGGAGAAGAAAAAGATGTAGAAAAGCGTCAGGGCGGAAAAACCGTGCTCGCGATAGCGTTAGCACTGGTGCTCGCTACGGGGGCGTTTTTCTCGGGACTGCATCTGGGTGGACAGTCAGCGGGTGGTATCGGCAGTCTTGAGACACTCTTAGCTGGTGATGTGCAACCAGATCCAAACGCCGATCTCAAGGAATTTTGGCGTGTCTGGGACCTGCTTGATGAAAAATTCGCGATGGCCTCTGGCACCGATCTCTTATCGCCTGAAGCCAAGGTAGCAGGAGCGATTGAAGGACTGGTGCGTGCGTATGGTGACCCGTACACGACATATTTTCCACCCAAAGAAGCCGAAGCTTTCAACGAAGATATCTCGGGTAATTTCAGTGGGGTAGGAATGGAAGTGGGGATGCGTGACAATGTCCTCACTATTATTGCGCCACTCTCAGGCACACCAGCCGAAAAAGCTGGTCTCCTGGCCGGGGACAAACTTATCGCCATTAATGGTTCTTCGACTGAAGGTATGGGCGTCGATGAAGCAGTTCGTCATATTCGCGGGGAAGAAGGAACCGTCGTGACCCTATCTATTTTCCGCGCTGGCATGACTGAGCCAAAAGAATTCCAAGTGACTCGGGCGCAGATTGAAGTTCCGACCGTCAAGACTGAAAAGCGTGGTGACACCTTTATTATTTCACTCTATAGCTTTAATGCTTTAGCGGAAATGAAAATGCAGCAAGCCCTTCGTGATTATGTCAGTAGTGGAGCCACAAAGCTTGTCCTCGACCTCCGCGGCAACCCTGGCGGCTATCTGCAAGGAGCTGTCTCGATTGCAAGTTACTTTATGCCAGCCGGCAAGGTGGTCCTCCGCGAAAGCTTTGGTGATGAACGAGAAGAAGAAATTTACCGCAGTCGTGGCGCGACCCTTAAGCAATTTGCACCAAAAGAAATGGTAGTCTTGATTGATGGTGGTTCCGCCTCAGCGTCTGAGATTCTCGCGGGTGCACTGCAGGAACAGGGCTATGCGACCTTGGTTGGTGCTTCATCATTTGGTAAGGGATCGGTGCAGGAACTGGTGAACTTGCCAAGTGGTTCGTCTCTGAAGGTCACCATTGCGCGCTGGCTTACCCCAAATGGCCGCTCCATCTCAAATGGTGGTCTCACCCCAGATATTGTGGTTGAGCGCACTATAGAAGACCGTGAAGCGAATCGTGACCCACAGCTTGAGGCGGCAATCGAGGTTCTCCATGGTACCTACGTTGCACCGGTGGCCACTTCAACACCAGCGGGCGAATAATCCCTCGGCTGGTTGCCGAGATTGGTGGTTTTCGGTATGATGGCAACACTTTATAAGACATAAGCAATACTCTCTCATGAAAGTAATTTTACTGCGTGATGTGGCTCGCCTCGGGAAACGATTTAGTGTAGTAGAAGTACCAGACGGCTTTGCCCTCAACAAACTCATTCCCCAAGGTCAAGCGCAGCCGGCTACCCCCGAAAACCTCAAACGGGTACAAGCTCGCAACAAGGAAGTGGCGGCTCATAAAGAAGCTGACGAAGAGGGTCTTCGAGCAACACTCAAAGCCCTCACCGAAACACCATTGACCGTGAAAGTGGAAGCGAACGCACAAGGGCACCTCTTCCAGGCAGTAAAGCCCGCTGACATTGCGCTTGCGGCTGCAGCTGCCGGGCATCCGATAGAGGTGGCTGCCCTCCACAGTGATACTCCTATCAAATCACTCGGAACACACACAGTGGGAGTCAAAATCGGTGGTGTGAGTGGATCATTTACAATTAACGTCGAGACAAAGTAAACGTATGGCAAAATATCTGCAAGTCGCTTCCATTATCGGTATTTCACTCCTTTTGATCCTCGGGCTTGCCTACTGGGCGTCCATGGACAAAGCACCGGAGCTCGAACTCGTCACAGAGCCTGATACACCAGAAATGACTGCGCCATTAGCACCCGAAGAGTTGAATGTTACTAACCCTGATAATATCAATACTATGAACCCAGTTGCCGTACTTGAAACAAACCAAGGCACCGTTGAAATCGAACTATACAAGGACACCATGCCAATCACAGCTGGTAACTTTGAGAAGCTTGTTAAAGAAGGTTACTACGACGGGATTAAGTTCCACCGCGTGATTGACGGCTTTATGATTCAAGGTGGTGACCCACTGACGAAGGACGATAGTCAGGTAGCCCGTTGGGGTACTGGTGGTCCAGGCTACGCCATTCCAGACGAACACATTGCTGGTCCGCTCCTCACCAATGTCCGTGGCACCATCTCAATGGCGAACGCTGGTCCAAATTCCGGTGGTAGTCAGTTCTTCATCAACCTCGTTGACAATACCGGTCTTGATTTTGATAAGCAGCCACTGTCATCAAAGCATCCAGTCTTTGGTCGCGTGATTAAGGGGATGGACGTGGTTGATGCGATTGGGGGAGTAGCAGTAGGGGCAGGGGATCGACCGCTTTCGCCTGTTGTCATCACAAAGGCCACCATCCGCTAGAAGCAACCAACTAACTTCATCTACGTTGTTGGCTGCGTCCTTCAAACCCTCATCGTATATCTAATACGTCTCAGGTTTTCAGTCCTTGCCGCCTAGTAGCTAAAGTCATTTGCTTGCTTCTAGGAAAAGGAGCAAAACAAAACAAAACAAAACCGGCGCCCATGGGCGCCGGTTTTGTATGTGGAGAGTGAATTATGCAGTGACTACATCAACGGCCTTCTTCTCTACGCGATGTCCATCAAAACGAGTCTTGCGCATGTTGCGGAAAGACACAACACCGTCAACCATCGCAAAGATAGTGTGGTCCTTGCCCATCTTCACATTCTTACCAGCTTCAATCTTACTACCGCGCTGACGGATAATAATCTGACCAGTCTTAACGACCTGTCCGTCGGTGCGCTTGACTCCCAGATACTTTGGCTGTGAGTCCTTCAGGTTTTTGGCCGAACCGGCCGATTTCTTTGTTGCCATAGGTTATACTAAATACGTCTGCAAAATTCGTAACCCGTGGAGTATACGACATATGTTAGAAAAACTCAAGCGTTTCCTCGCTGACGACACTATATTTACAGGCACGCTTTTGTGTGTCATAGCGGTGACGGCCTTCTTTTTAGGCCGTTTTTCGTTACCGTCACCTGTTCCGGCTGTGCCGGTGGTGGCACAAATTGCCGCGGCACCGGCTCTTCTGGTGGCAACTACTACGGCAACCTCGACCGTGCCGGTGGTGGCACCGGTGACTGAAGCCACGGCGAAGTACGTCGGTTCAAAGTCAGGGTCAAAGTACCATCTCATGAGCTGTGCGAGCGGGAAGCGCATCAAGCCAGAAAATCGAATTTATTTCGCAACCGGAGCAGAGGCCGAGGCAGCTGGGTATACACCATCCGCAAATTGTCCAGGTCTGTAGAGAATATGCCTAAAATCCCGTCATACTTTGTTGCGTTTCGTTCAGCAAGACTCAATGTATTGCAAATACGCCTCGCCCTGCTTCGCTCACGCGTCGCGTCTGACGGTATTTATAGACACATTCTTTGAGATCTGCCTTCCCACACCATTGCTAGTTTGTGACATTTTAACTGCGGTCGGTCTAGTATAATAAAGACTACTATGTATTTTTTACGATTACTCGGTCGGGCGTTTGTCTTGTGGTTTCGTCGTGGGGCAGACGAATCAGCTGCAGCCTTGGCCTACTTCATGCCGTTTGCACTCACACCACTGATTATTCTTTCGATATCGATTGTGGGACTCATGTACGGAGCGGAGCGTATCACCAACATGCTCATTCGGTGGGGGAATGCCATTGACCCTGGGGTTACTGACTTGGTCTATAGTGCGGTAACAAACTTTGATAGTGTAGCTACCCATTACTATCTCCCAATCATTGGTTTGGTGTTTTTGTCGATTATGATCTACATCACGCTTAATAGTCTCACCACGGGCTTTCATAAGCTGTGGGGCGTCGAAATCTACGGGTGGCGTAGTTATGTCTCAAGACTCGGTCGCATGACCCTTTTCATTTTGGTGGTGCAGTGTTACTTCGTCGCCTTGATGCTCCTTGAAGATATTTTGGCTTTTGCTTTTAGTGTGACCGGTGGCACTATTTGGCCGCTTCTTAGTTTTATGGTGAGCTTCCTCCTCACTATGCTTCTTCTTACCATTGCCTATGGACTCTTGGCACTACGAGCCCCATCATTTTCTGGACGGTTCCTGGGAGCGGCGGTGGCCGGGCTCTTTCTCTTATTTAGTCGCGAGCTCGTCGCCTTTCATTTTGCGACCGCACCCGTGCAGACGCTCTTTGGGGCGGCGGGACTCCTCATCACACTCCTTGTATGGGTCTATGTGGCCGCGAGTATCATTCTCTACGGCGCCGCTTTTGCGCGAGTCTATGATGAAGCGCGGGGCAAGTGGCCTACCATGTAATTGGTGTCCGACCACTTTCCTTTAAATAGGCGTTCGTTTTTGAAAAATGTTTAGAGCCGAAGAAGCCGCGATGTGCTGATAGGGGAGAAGGGTGTGGGGCAGTGAGCACATGGTGTTTTGACTCATCAATCAACCGACGCTTCGCAATGGCAAACGCACCCCAGAGGAGGAAGACTACTCCGGTTCGTTCACGTGAGATGGTCGCAATCACCTCGTCAGTGAAGGTTTCCCAGCCGAAGCTCTGGTGAGCGCCCGCATCTCCCGCACGGACAGTGAGGGTACTGTTGAGGAGCAGGACTCCTTGTGCGGCCCAATCAGACAGATCGCCAGTGGTGCGTTCGACCCCAACGTCACTTTTGAGTTCTTTGTAGATATTTTGCAGTGACGGCGGCAAGACGGTGCCGGTCTCCACTGAGAAGGCGAGCCCGTGTGCTTGGTGTGGACCGTGGTAGGGGTCTTGGCCGAGAATCACCACCTTAACGTGTTGCAGTGGGGTGAGGTCAAAGGCCCGGAAGACGTTTTTTGGGTGGGGGTAGATGGTTTCGGTTTCATATGCAAAGCGCACTGATTCCGTGAGCTGTTTGAAATACGGTTTTAGAAACTCTTCGGCGAGTGCCGCTCGCCACGAATCTTCAATACGTACGACCATATATAAACAGTATACGCCACAAAATCACAATCGCCACCAGAGCAGCGATTGCTTGGTGGCGTTTAGGGGTGGATGGATGAGCAGTTGTTTATCTGCCAATCACACAGGATAGAGCACACCACGGTGTTGCATCTCTGGTGGCGCTGGCAACAAACCAAAACCACCAAGAATCAACTGAGACTCCTCACTGATCCACAATGCTTGCAGTGCGGACTCTTCAATCCAGTCCACACCGTCAAGTTCTTCGGGATCAAAGGTGAGTACAGGAGGTTCCGTAAACTTGATGGCTTCAAAGACGGCCACATGCCACTCAGAGATTTCACCCTCGTTGTAAACAACGTTAAAGCGGTGTTTGACCTCTGTGCAGACGCAGCCTGTCTCCTCCTCACATTCACGAATGGCTGCTTGCTCGCCGGATTCATTCCTCTTTTTCTTTACCCCACCACCAGATATTTCCCAGGGTGACGGGTTCGGATAGAACGCGAGCGAATGTACCATGAGGACGCTCGTTCCTTTTCGCACAAACATTCGCGCCGCACCGAGATTTGACTTGATCATCACAGCCTCCTTGGCTCGTCTTTTGCTACAATACCACAACTGCTCAAAATGTCAGTCTATGGCATAATACGCGTATGATAGTCATCGATATTGAAGCTTCGGGCACCGAATACGCAGTACACTCAATTGTCTCCCTGGGAGCCATTGATATGAGTAATCCAGAGCGGCAGTTTTACGCAGAGTGTCGCGTGTGGGAAGGGGCGCATATTATGGAGGAGGCACTTGCGGTCAACGGCTTTACCGAAGCGCAAATTACCGACGCTACCAAGATGAGTGAAGCGGAGCTCGTCCTCCAATTTATGGAGTGGACACAGATGTGTAGTGATCGCACACTGGTCGGACAAAATGTCTCGTTTGACCGCGATATGCTCAAGGCAGCGGTGATACGAGCGGGGGAGAATTGGACGATGCCGTATCGTACGCTTGATACGCACACGATGTGCTACATGCATATGGTGAAGGCGGGTATCACGCCACCGTTTGATGTCGAGCATAAACGCACGGCCCTTAACCTCGATGCCGTCCTTAACTACTGCGGTATCCCTGAAGAGCCAGATCCGCACAATGCGCTCACGGGTGCCAAGTGTCATGCGGAAGTGGCGTCGCGACTCCTCTACGGGCAACCACTTCTCCCCGAGTTCAGCGTCTACACACTCCCGTGGGCATAAACGTGCGTGGTACAATACACGCATATGGTTCGAAAAGTTCTTGGTCTGACTCGCAAGAAGCGGGAAGCTAAAGTGTCTAAAAGTTTGCCGCACTGCCGGGTTGTTACTGATTTGTTAGATCCAAAAGGAACAGATGGAGATGCTATTCAGTCGTGGCGCGTCTTTCGCATTATGTCCGAGTTTGTATCGGGTTTTGAACTCTTGCGCAATCATGGACTGGCGGTTACCTTCTGGGGGAGTGCCCGTCTATCACCAAATGATCCGTACTACAAAATGGCCGAGGAGCTTGCCGCTCGTCTCGCGAAGAAAGGCTTCTCAGTAATTTCTGGCGGTGGACCTGGTATCATGGAGGCGTCAAACGTCGGGGCCTTCAAAGTAGGGGGTAAGTCGGTTGGTCTCAATATTCAGCTCCCGTTTGAGCAGAAGCTCAACCCATACACGACCGAGACACTGAACTTCGATTTCTTTTTCTCGCGCAAGGTAATGCTTACCTTTGCGTCTGAAGCCTATGTGTATTTCCCAGGTGGATTTGGGACACTTGATGAGTTTTTTGAAATCATCACCCTCATCCAGACCAAAAAAATTGAACGACTCCCTGTTGTTATGATTGGGAGTGAATTCTGGAATCCGCTCATTGCCTGGTTTGAAAAAGAACTCCTGCGGAAGTTCAAAACTATTAGTAAAGAAGACCTTGATCTCTTTAAGGTATTTGATGATATCAAAGAAGCTGAGAAGTACATCCTCAAGAACGTTGACTGTAACAACATAAATCAGCTCTAAGGTATGACC
>JACCDV010441590.1_pt1 | contig 20977 bp, 17 predicted proteins | sample 7446131 | NCBI WGS metagenome assembly JACCDV01 (sample SAMN15323448, study PRJNA562643) | freshwater metagenome | isolation source: river surface water | place: USA:Blue River Watershed | collected 2017-08-17 | reverse complement strand
GATGTATGCCTTGGTGATGCAAAGCGCGCGAAGATTGCTGGTGGTCGGGTCGGTACTATTGCTGATTGCCTGTACGACGAGTAGTGGTCCGACAGGTGCGGACACCGGGAAAGCAACACCGATGGATCCTTTGAGCCGGGCACGAATTCATACCGAACTTGCCGCACTGTATTACCAGCAGGGGAGCATGAGGACCGCGCTCGACGAACTGGCCAATGCCACCCGGATCGATCCGGATTACGCGCCTGCTTATAGCATGCTTGGCTTGGTCTATATGCAGCTGGGTGAGCGTGACCGAGCCAACACCAGTTTCCAAAAGGCTGTTGCATTGGCGCCGGGAGATCCGGAGATACGCAACAACTATGGCTTGTTCCTCTGCGATACGCAGCAATATCCATCGGGCTTGACGCAATTGAATATGGCCCTGGCCAATCCACTCTACGCCACACCCGCCAAAGCGCTCGTCACCGCAGCGCGTTGTGCGCGGCAAATGGGGGATGACGCCCTGGCAAATAGCTATCGCCAACGGGCATTGCAATACGGCGTTACAACAGGCGAGGCACCCCAGGTGCCGAATCGACAGACACTTCAGTAACCGGTGACCCGGAAAGTAACATGCAAAATCATCACGAACAGAATCCGCAAACAGAACTCGATATGCCGGCAGCAACGGCAGACAACACCTCTGTTCCCGTAGTCAATGACACGGTTGAGCCCGTAACAGAGGTGGGCATCAGCCTGAAAAAAGCCCGTGAAGCCAAACGGCTGTCGTTAGGAGATGCTGCCTATGCACTCAAAATTGGCCCGAAGGCCATTGAATCCCTCGAAGCATCCGATTGGGGGGCGTTGCCGGGCCGTACCTTTACCGTCGGCATTCTCCGGGCATATGGCCGACTGCTGGATATTCCGGTGGATGCCCTGATTGCCGAAGTACCAGGAAGCACGCCGGCCATGAAGAAAAATCTCATCCAGTCGACTTCGGCACGTAAGGCCGCGCCGGCAACACGGCGTGATGGCGAAACGAAACGACAGGAAAAGCGTATGCTGAAAACCGGCGTCGTCATGATCCTGTTGGCGATCGTGCTGGCCTACGCCGTTCCTACCAGCCTCTGGGAAAATCTGTTGCAGTCTGCGCAAAGCCAGGCCGAACGCTGGATTCGCCCGGATGTCGTGCAACCGGCGGTGGAGTCGACGTTGCCGGCACAGCCCGAGGCACAGCCTGCCACCAGCCAATCCGAACCTACGGCACAGGCTCAAACCAGCCCAGGTACGCTGGAGCTCAAATTCTCTGCACCCGCCTGGGTTGAAGTGCGTGATTACACCGGCCGGATTATTTATTCACAATTGAATGCAGCAGGTAGTACACAATTTATTACGGGGGCAGCGCCTCTCGATGTACTCATTGGTAATGCCCGCCAGGTGCAAGCACGTTGGCGTGATGAACCCGTCAAGCTCGATAAACTCTCGACGGATGATGTCGCACGCCAGGTACTGCGCTAACCGCAGCATTCGATTCAGGTGGCTTCTATGATTTTGCAACGTAAACAGACCCGTCGTGTTGGTATCGGCAACGTCCTCATGGGTGGCGGTGCCCCCGTTGTCGTTCAGGCCATGACCAACACCGATACCGCGGATGTCCTGAAAACGGCGATTCAGGTCGCCGAGCTTGCCCGGGCGGGCGCCGAGCTGGTGCGTATCACGGTGAATTCACCGGAAGCCGCCGCCGCTGTACCGGAGATCCGTGCTCAGCTGGATCGCATGAATTGCGATGTGCCACTGATTGGTGACTTCCATTACAACGGTCACCGGTTGCTGAGTGATTACCCTGCTTGTGCGGAAGCGCTGGCCAAGTTCCGCATTAACCCGGGCAATGTGGGTTTCGGCAAGAAAAAGGACGAGCAGTTCTCTCAGATGATTGAACTGGCCATCCGCTACAACAAGCCCGTTCGTATCGGCGTGAATTGGGGAAGTCTGGATCAGTCCGTTCTGGCCCGTGTGATGGATGAAAATGCCGGCAAGGCCAATCCCGGTTCTGCGAATGACGTGATGCGCGAAGCGCTTATTCTGTCGGCCCTGGAATCGGCAACGCTCGCTGAAAGCATTGGTCTTCCGGCTGATCGTATCGTGCTCTCGTGCAAGGTGTCCAGTGTGCAGGATCTGATTGCAGTGTATCGTGATCTTTCCGGCCGCTGTGATTACCCGCTGCATCTTGGTTTGACCGAGGCAGGTATGGGTTCCAAAGGCATCGTTGCCTCGACGGCCGCGATGGCTGTGCTGCTCCAGGAAGGTATTGGCGATACCATCCGTGTATCGTTGACGCCAGAGCCGAATGGTTCGCGAACTCAGGAAGTTCAGGTCGCACAGGAAATGCTGCAGACCATGGGGCTTCGTGCCTTTACGCCGCTGGTCACGGCCTGCCCGGGCTGCGGTCGTACGACTAGCGTGTTCTTCCAGGAGCTGGCGTCCGAAGTGCAGTCCTATGTGCGCGAGAAGATGCTCGTCTGGCGTGAACAGTACGACGGCGTCGAAAACATGACGCTCGCTGTTATGGGCTGTATCGTCAATGGCCCCGGCGAAAGTAAGCACGCCAACATCGGTATCTCGTTACCGGGTACCGGCGAAACCCCGGCGGCACCCATATTCGAGGACGGCGTGAAAACGGTGACCTTGCGTGGTGACAACATCGCCAACGAATTCAAAGACATTATTGACCGGTACGTTGCCCGGACCTATCAGCGGAAAGCCTGACGCCAATGAGTAACAAACTACAAGCCGTACGCGGCATGAATGACATCCTGCCGGAGGCAGCGGAATCCTGGGAGTGGCTTGAAGAGGCGCTGCGTGGCTGGCTCAAGAGCTACGGTTATCGCCCGATCCGCATGCCGATTGTCGAGCCGACCCCGCTGTTCAAACGGGCAATTGGTGAGGTGACTGATATTGTTGAAAAGGAGATGTATTCCTTTGTCGACAGCCTCAATGGCGAAGCGCTGACTTTGCGTCCTGAAGGCACGGCGGGTTGTGTGCGTGCCGTGATTCAGCACAATGTCGCCGCCGAACGCCCGCAGCGTCTGTATTACATGGGTCAGATGTTCCGTCACGAACGTCCCCAAAAAGGTCGGTATCGTCAGTTTCATCAGGTGGGTGTTGAAGCTTTCGGTTTTACCGGTCCGGATGTCGATGCCGAACAAATTCTCATGGGTGCCCGACTCTGGCAGGAGCTGGGCCTCGACAACATCCGTCTGGAACTGAATAGCCTCGGTCAGGCGAATGAACGTGCCGAGCATCGTGCCGCGCTGATCGCCTACTTCGAAGCACATCAGGATCAGCTCGATGAAGACGCCAGGCGCCGTCTGCATACCAATCCCTTGCGCATTCTCGATACTAAAAACCCGGAAATGCAGGCACTGGTTGCTGCCGCGCCGCGCCTGATGGATTACCTCGGCGCAGAATCACTGGCCCACTTCGAGCGCGTACAGTCCCTCGTGCGCCATGCGGGTATTCCCTTTACCGTCAATCCCCGTTTGGTACGCGGTCTGGATTATTACAACCTGACTGTCTTTGAATGGGTCACGGATGCGCTCGGCGCGCAAGGTACTGTCTGTGCCGGTGGTCGTTATGATGGCCTCGTGGAACAGTTGGGTGGCAAGTCCACGCCAGCCTGTGGCTTTGCCCTCGGTGTCGAGCGTTTGCTCGCCTTGCTGGAAGATGCTGGCAATCTGCCGCAAGCAGAATCCCCTGATGTCTACCTCATTCATCAGGGGGATGCCGCGGGTGACCTGGCAATCCGTGTTGCCGAGAGTCTGCGTGACACCGGGTTGAACGTGGTTTACCACTGTGGTGGTGGCAGCTTCAAATCCCAGATGAAGCGGGCAGACCATTCCGGCGCACCGCTGGCTGTGATTATTGGCGACGACGAAGTCGCCAATGGCGAAGTCACGGTGAAAGCCCTGCGCCAGAAGGATTGGGCAGAAGGCGAAACCGCAAATAACCAGGTTCGTGTGCCGCTGGATGATCTTGCCGAGCACATCATGTCACAATGGACGCAAAACGATCTCGGGCAGGGCTTTTAAGCGCACCGGGCACCTATAGGAAAATTGGAAATGGCCGTTTACGATCTTGAAGAGCAGGAACAGATTGCTGCCTTGCGTAGCTGGTGGAAGCAATATGGCGGTTGGGCCATCGGCGTACTGCTGATTGTGGCATTCGCTTCCCTCGGTTGGTACGGATGGCAGAGCTACCTCAAAAGCCAGAATGCCGAAGCCAGCCGCATCTATCTGGTCTTGCAACAGGCCAGTGCCCAGCAAGACACCAGCCGTATCAAGCAGGCGGCTGGCGAGTTGGTGAATCAATACCCTAGCAGCCAGTATGCCTCGTTGGGTGCCTTGTTGGCCGCGACCACGCTGGAAGCCGCGGGCGATGCCAAGAGCGCCGAAGCACAGCTGAACTGGGTTGCTGACAATGGTAAAGACGCGGTCCGTGGTGTGGCGCGTTTGCGTCTGGCCGGCATGCAGATGGATGACAAAAATTTTGACGGCGCACTCAAGACACTATCCGATACGCCACCACCGGGGTTTACCGCCCGCTTTGATGCTGCCAAAGGCGATGTGTACGTCGCGCAGGGTAAATTGACGGAAGCCCGTGCCAGCTATGATGCCGCCCTCAAGAATCTGGAACCGGCGGGTAAGGATGTCACGCCGAATTCGGAATTCGCCGGGAGTGAACCCGGTCAGCTGTTGCGTCGCCTGGTGATCGAGAAGCGCGATGCGTTGACTACCGTTGCCGCAGCCGGAAAGTAAGCGAATGACACCGATCCTGCCTTGCCGATTGAAAACCGTGGCACTCGCCGGCTTGCTCGCGGTGGCGTTGAGCGGGTGCGGCTTGTTCGGAAGCTCCAAGCCAAAGCCGACGCCGCTGACACCGATCGTCGAACGGGTAGGGATGCGCCAGGATTGGCAGGTATCTGTGGGTAAGGCAGGTCGTTTCACCTTCCTGCCGGCCAGTGGTGGCCCCGTTGTTCTGTCCGCCTCGAATGATGGCACGGTCATCCGGCTTGATAACGGTAAGGAAGTCTGGCGTGCCAATGCCGGTCAGAAACTCTCCGCCGGTACAGCCAGTGATGGACGTCTCGTCGTGGTGGGCACCTATAAAGGGGATGTGCTGGCCTTTGATTTCGAAACGGGTAAACCCGCCTGGACGGCTAACGTCAAAGGCGAACTGGTGGCCGCACCTGCCATCACCGAAGGCCTCGTGGTGGTTCGTACCAGCGATAACCGCGTGATTGCGCTGGATGGTATCGATGGCAAACAGCGCTGGAACTACCAGCGCAGTAATCCGCCGTTGGCCGTTCGCTCTGTGGCACCGCCATTGCCCTTTGGCCCCTTTGTTCTGGTCGGCATGCCCGGCGGTAAGCTTTATGCGTTGTCGTTACAGAACGGTGCGCCCGCCTGGGAAGGCACTGTGTCAGTGCCGCGTGGTGCAACCGAACTGGATCGTGTATCGGATGTGGTCACCGTGCCGGCTGTTCAAGGACCGCAGATGTGTGCCGTGGCCTTCCAGGGGCGTGCCGCCTGCTTCGACATGCAGGGGGGCACCCAGATCTGGTCACGCGAGGTGTCTTCCGTCGCGGGTATCACCATGGATGATCGCCGCGTCTTTATTCCGGATGAGCAGGGCGTCGTCCATGCCTTTGATCGTGGCACGGGGGCTTCTGTCTGGCGTCAGGATAAACTCAAATACCGTAACCTGTCGGCGCCTGTAGCACTACCGATGGGTCTGGTCGTTGGGGATGCCGAAGGCTTTCTGCATGTACTCGACCGGGATAACGGAGAATTTATCAGCCGCATGAATGTCGGCGGGGGTGGGGTCATGTCGATCCTGCCTGCATTAGGTCCTAACACCGTCCTCCTGCAAACGGCAGGCGGGTCTCTGATGGCGGTAACTTTGCAATGAAACCTACAATCGCCCTGGTGGGCCGTGCCAACGTTGGCAAATCTACACTCTTTAATCGCCTGACACGGTCGCGTGATGCGATCGTTGCCGATATGCCGGGTCTTACCCGTGACCGCCATTACGGTCATGGCAAGATTGGCCGCAAAGGCTTTCTGGCAATTGATACCGGTGGCTTCGAGCCTAAATCGCGCGAAGGGATCACTCAGGAAATGGCGCGTCAGACCGAACAGGCCATCCATGAAGCGGATCGTATTATCTTCGTGGTCGATGGCCGCGAAGGCGTAACGCCACTCGACAAAGATATTGCCCAGCTGCTGCGCCGGATCAATCGTCCGGTCATGGTGGCGGTGAACAAGGTCGAAGGTATGGATCGCGGCGTTGTTGCGGCGGATTTCCATGAACTGGGTCTGGGTGAGCCGCATCCCATTTCAGCCGCACACGGTGAAGGTGTCCGTAGCCTGATTGATGAAGCGCTGGCAGATTTTCCCGAAGACCCGGATGAGGACGAAAACGCTGAACGTATTCCGCGTGTGGCCATTGCCGGTCGCCCCAATGTCGGTAAATCCACACTGATCAATGCCTTGCTTGGTGAAGAGCGCGTCATTGCCTTTGACCAGCCGGGCACCACGCGCGATGCGATTGAAATCGAATTCGAGCGGGGTGATAAGAAATATCAGCTCATCGACACCGCGGGCGTGCGCCGCAAGGGCCGGGTATTTGAAGCCATCGAAAAGTTCTCGGTCATTAAAACGCTCCAGGCCATTGAAGCGGCTAATGTCGTCATTCTGGTGCTGGATGCCCAGCAGGATGTTGCCGATCAGGATGCACACCTGGCGGGCTTCATCAAGGAATCCGGTCGGGCGCTCGTGGTGGCTGTGAATAAGTGGGACGGCATGGACGCCTATGACCGTGAGCAGTGCAAGCTCGGTATCGAACGCCGCTTCAAGTTCCTAGACTTCGCCAGCTTCCATTACATCTCGGCCAAAGAAGGCAAGGGGCTGGATAGTGTCATGCGCTCGGTCGACAAGGCCTACGCCGCTGCCATGGCCAAACTGTCGACGCCGCAGCTGACTCGTGTGCTGATGGATGCGGTGGCGAAACAGACGCCGCCGCGTCATGGCATCTTCCGCCCCAAACCACGTTATGCGCACCAGGGCGGCATGAATCCACCGCTGATCGTGATTCACGGCAACGCGCTCAATCATATTCCAGACAGCTATCGCCGTTATCTGGAGCATTGCTTCCGTGATCATTTCCATCTGCAGGGCACGCCGTTACGTTTGCAGTTCAACGTGTCCCACAACCCCTATGTGGATGATTAATGGGGCATTCTGAACAAAATGCTTTGCGCATTCCGGTTTTTTGCTTTAAATTGACCCTGTCGTACGCTAAGTCGACGCAAATACCCTCCCCACCAATTTCCCTAACCCGCAATAATCAGAAGAAAGCGGAGTAATAACAATGACAAATAAGGGCCAGTTGCTGCAGGATCCTTTCCTCAACGCTTTGCGCCGTGAGCACGTGCCGGTATCGATCTATCTGGTCAACGGTATCAAGCTGCAGGGGCAGATCGAATCCTTCGATCAGTACGTGGTGCTGTTGCGTAACACCGTCACGCAGATGGTCTACAAGCATGCCATTTCTACCGTGGTGCCGGCGCGTGCCGTCAGCTTCAGCCAGGAGCCGCCGGCGGCATGAGCAATACCGACCCGGCATTGGCCGGGTTGTCTGATCCCCGGTTAGCCAGAAAACCAGCGCAGTCCCGCACGCCTGCTCAGGAGCGTGAGCGGGTGTTGATCGTCCAGGTTGACTTTGGCAAGCTGGATCTCGAAGAAGCGGTGCAGGAAGTCCGTATGCTGGCCGAATCAGCCGGGGCAGACGTTGTTGATGTCATTACCTGTCGCCGGGATCGGCCGGATGTGGCGCTATTTGTCGGCTCGGGTAAAGCCGAGGAGATTGGCAGGCATGCCAAGGCCCTGGACGCCGGGCTGGTGATCTTCAATCATGGGTTGTCCCCGGTGCAGCAGCGTAACCTCGAACAGGTCGTGCATGGTCGGGTCATTGACCGCACGACCCTCATTCTGGATATTTTTGCCCTGCGGGCGCAGAGTGCCGAAGGTAAGCTACAAGTCGAGCTCGCGCAGCTGGAACACCTGGCATCCCGACTGATCCGCGGCTGGACTCACCTGGAACGTCAGCGGGGTGGTATTGGTATGCGAGGCCCGGGTGAAACCCAGCTGGAAACCGACCGTCGACTCATCGGCACCCGCGTCAAAATGCTCAAAGATCGCCTGGCAAAACTCGCCAAACAGCGTCGCACGCAGGGGCGGGCGCGTAGCCGGCAGGGCGTTCTGACGATTTCACTGGTGGGCTACACCAATGCCGGAAAATCCACGTTATTCAATGCGCTGACGCACTCAGGAGCCTATGCGGCTGATCAGTTATTTGCCACGCTGGATACCACCGTACGGCGGGTCTGGTTACCCGAAGCGGGTAACGTTGTTGTGGCTGATACCGTCGGTTTTATCCGCGATTTGCCGCACACCCTGGTCGAAGCCTTCAAAGCCACCCTGGAAACCACCACGCAGGCCGATCTGTTGCTGCATGTCATCGATGCCGCTAATCCGGCACGTGATCTGCAGATCGCGGAAGTGAACAAAGTGTTGGCCGAAATCGGCGCCAGCCATATTCCCCAGATTCGCGTTTATAACAAGTGTGACCTGACAGCAGCCGAGCCCGGTGCCGAGCGGGATCCCTATGGTAAAATCGACCGGGTACGATTGAGCGCCCAGACAGGCGCCGGTCTCCCCTGGTTAAGGGCGGCAATCGCCGAATTTGCCCATCCGGAACCTGCAGAATCCGGCCCAGAAAGTTATTCCTCGGAGTTAGCGCCAACCCCGCTGCTGTCGCCTGATGTCGATCAATGATCCCCAATGGGGAAACAGCCACCGACCGGAGCAAAAAGAGCCGGATCAGGCACCAGATAAGACTGGTGCGGCGCCGGTGCAACCTGAGTCCGATGGCGGTCGCGAGAACCCGCCGCTGAACAACGTCAAGGCATCGCCCCCGCAGTCATCGACACCGACGGGCTCGCAACAGTCACCCACGCCAACGCCGCCCGAAGGGCCGCCTGATCTGGAGGTGCTCTGGCAGCAGCTGGTGTACCGCATACGATGCCGTCTTGCCAAAATACTGCGACAAGCGCCGCCCGAATTGCCCACACCGCCGCAATCGACGGCTAAGCAAGCGACCAATCCGCCCCCCGCAGAAGGTAGCGCTGACCCGTTGCCGAGTTGGCAGGCATTGTCACTACAAAGCTGGTTGATTGGCGTCGCTCTACTGTTCGGTGCCTGGCTGATGAGCGGTTTCTATCTGGTAGACGCCAACCAACGCGGTGTGGTCAGCCGTTTCGGGGTGGTTTCGGACACAGAAGAACCCGGTTGGCACTGGCGTTGGCCCTATCCGTTTGAAAGCGTTCGTCTGGTTAACGTGACGGGGGACCGCACGCTTGAAATCGGGGCGGCAACGTCAGGCCGGCAAGCGCAAGGCTTCATGCTCACCGCGGACCAGAACCTGGTAGGCCTCTCTTATGCCGTCATTTACCAGGTGGAGGATCCGGTGGCTTATCTCACGCGTCTGGATCAGCCTTCAGACCTGCTCGGTGTTTTCGCTGAAAACGCCATTCGTGAAGCCGTCGCTCGACAAACCCTGCGTGGTCTGCAGCAAAGTATCAGCAAACCGGACACCGATGCTGTCCAGAGTCCGGCGCTGGATCAGGTGCGTGATCAGATTCAGCAAAGTCTCAATGATCTGAATTCGGGCATTCGGGTCAAGAATGTCCTTATCCGTGACGTGCGGTTACCGGGTCCGGTACTGCAAGCTGTCAAACAGGCCGATGAGGATGCGCAAAGCAAACTCCGGGCATTCCGAGAAACGCAGATTGCCGCAACGGATAGTCTGATCAAAGCATATAAGCTGGCCAATCAGTTGCAGGAAGAAAGCCGTGGTTATGGTCAGGTACTTGATGACAACGTGACACGTCTCAATGCTGCCTCGGCTCCGGATCTGGCCGCCGCCCAGAAGACGGTTGCCGCCCTCGGCCAGGCCACGCGGCTGCAGTTCCCGCTGCTGTTTGACACGGATACCGATTTGATCGCCCGTACGCTGCCGGCAAAGGTAGTGGCCAAGAATGCCACGAAGGCTTCCGGTAGCAAGGCAGCCGCCCCTGTTGGCACAGGGGCATGGCGTGATCGAGACATCATGCGCGAGCGCGATCGTGTAGAGCGCCCCGGGAGTGGCTCATGACCGAACGCAACGAGACAAAAGGACAGGTTCCCTTGGCACCGATGCGGCACTTCTCGGTCGGACGTCTGGCAGCCGCGGGGCTGGCACTGGTGATCTTGTTGGCCATCTTTTCGGTCGTCGTGGTTGAATCCGGGCAGGTGGGGGTCGTCGTTCGTACCGGTGCAGAAAGCCCGGCCCGGGTGCTGGCCGAACCTGGTGTCTATGGGCGCATTCCTTTTGTCGAGCGCGTCTGGGTGCTCGACACCCGCTGGCAGTCAGCCGAGCAAAGTACCTTGCAGTCGTATGTCACGCAGGACCAGCAGTCATTACAGTTAGCGGGCTGGGTAGTCTGGCGGGTTGCTGATCCACAGCGTTTTAGCATGGCAACCGCCAGTGGCAAGAACGGTATCGAAGAACGCGTCTTCGGTGCTCTCGGTAAATCCTTATCACCTCTAATCAGCGGAACGACAGCAGCGACAATTGCTGCCGGGCTTTCAACGTCACAGCTGTCGCAATGGCTGGATGCGTTGAATACACAGCTCGAACCGCTGGGGGTTGAAGCGGCACACGTCGGGATTCGCCAGGTAGCTTTCCCGGACGCTTTCAACGAAGCGGTCTATCAGCGCATGGCAGGTGCTCGTCAACAGGCGGAACAACAACTGATCCAGGGTGTTGCCGCCGATGAGCAGCAGTTGGTGGCCTTGCAGACGCAACAGCGTGATACCGTGCTTCAAAAAGCCTATGCGCTGGCACAACAGCAGCGACAGGCGGCGGAGACCCGTCTGGTGAATGCCTATGCCAAACAATACGGTCAGGCGGCTGAATTCCGGAATCGCCTCAATGGATCAGCGCCAGCTACCGCGGCGGCACCCTCAACGGATTCGGCATCGCCTCAGGCGATGACAGAGAACCCTTAATCTTTCTGGAAGGCGCATGAACGACACGATCTGGCTAGCGATTGCCCTGATGCTCGTATTTGAGGGTATGCTCCCATTCATTTCGCCACGGATGTGGCGGGAAACCTTTGAACGCATGCTGCAGCTGCGTGATGGGCAGATCCGTTTTCTGGGTCTGACTGCCATGCTGGCGGGTGTGCTCATTCTTACTGTCATACGTCAAACATCATGATGAAGTGGTTGTTACCCGAATCCGTTGCTGATGCGCTGCCCGACGAAGCCGCGCGTATGGAAATCCTGCGTCGACGCCTGCTTGATCTCTATCGGACGCATGGCTATGAGCTTGTGCAGCCGCCGCTCATTGAATATCTCGAATCACTGCTGACGGGTGCCGGGCGAGACCTTGATCTGCGTACCTTCAAACTGGTCGATCAGGATTCCGGTCGCATGCTGGGTGTCCGTGCCGATATGACGGCCCAGGTGGCTCGCATCGACGCCCATTTGCTCAACCGCCCGGGTGTAGTCCGACTGTGTTATGCCCATAGCGTGTTACATGCCCAACCGGCCGACATGCAGGCGAACCGTGAGCCATTCCAGCTGGGGGCCGAACTTTATGGGTATGCCGATCTTTCGGCCGACCTCGAAGTGGTGCGCCTGGCCGCAGCCACCCTGCAGGCCGCAGGTGCGCCGGCTGCCCGTATCGATCTGGGGCACATGGGTATCTTCCGTACGCTCATGACACTGGCCGGCGTCGCCGGCGATGGCGAAGAGCTTTTTTTCAAATTGTTACAGCGTAAGGATGTGCCTGCGCTGGAGAGTGAAACCGCCGAATGGCGTCCGGAACTGCGGGCGGCGTTGCTGGCGCTGCCACGTCTGTATGGCGATCGGTCTGTGCTCGACAAGGCGCGAGAGGCCTTGCCGAAGGTACCGGCCATTCACAAGGCGCTGGATGATCTGCAGGCGCTGCTTGATCAGGCGCCCGACCTGCCGTTGTATTTTGATCTATCGGATCTGCGTGGGTATCACTACCACAACGGTATCGTCTTCGCCGCTTATTGCCAGGGGCGCAGTGCCGCCATGGTACTGGGCGGGCGTTATGACGGCATTGGTGCGGCCTTTGGCCGAGCCAGAGCCGCAACCGGTTTTTCGCTGGATGTGCGTGAACTCTGCCGTCTGGCCAATTTACCTCTGGCACAGGCTGCCGTATTTGCGCCAGCATTGGCGGTTGACGCCGCCGAAGTCGATCGACAGGCACGAGCCCAGGCCATCAAGGTTCTGCGTGAACGGGGTGAGAGTGTGGTTGATGCGCTTCCGGGTGAAACGCGGTCGGTCGGTGTGGGTGGCGTCAATGGCCAGATCGTCTATAGTGGCATCGTGTGTGATCGCGAATTGATCCAGATTCAGGGCAAGTGGGTTCTTCAGGCTTGTTAAGGCTGAATGGTCGGGTTTTTTTGATTTATTTCTTCTAGAACAAACGTAACGTATGGCTAAAAATATCGTAGTAGTGGGTACCCAGTGGGGTGACGAAGGCAAGGGCAAGATCGTTGACTGGCTTACTGATAACGCGGGCGGCGTCGTCCGTTTCCAGGGGGGGCATAATGCTGGTCACACCCTGGTGATCGGTGAGAAAGAATACAAACTGAACCTGGTGCCGTCCGGTATCGTACGTGATGGTGTGCATTGCTTCATCGGTAATGGTGTCGTGCTGGATGTGCATCACCTGTTGAGCGAAATCGCCACACTGGAAGCCGATGGCCTCAAAGTTCGTGGTCGTCTTACCATCAGCCCGGGCTGCCCGGTTATTCTGCCGTACCATGCGGCACTGGATCGTGCCCGTGAGGCTAAGCGCTGCAGCGACACCAAGATCGGTACTACCGGTAAAGGGATCGGACCCACTTACGAAGATAAGGTTGCCCGTCGTGCCTTGCGCGTTTACGATCTCTTCCACCCGGAAACCCTCTCGGCCAAGCTGAAAGAGCTGCTGGATTATCACAACTTCGTGCTTACCCAGTACCTGGGCGCCGAACCGCTCGACCACGCCACCATTCTGGCGCAGGCCTTGGCGGATGCCGAGAAGATCAAGCCTATGGTTGGCGATGTCTCGGCCGCACTCTATGCCGCCAACAAGGCCGGCCAGAATCTGCTGTTCGAAGGTGCACAAGGCACGCTGCTCGACATCGACCACGGCACCTATCCGTTTGTCACCTCGTCCAACTGTGTTGCGGGTCAGGCATCGGCTGGCACCGGGGTGGGCCCGGGCATGCTCCACTACATCCTCGGCATCACCAAGGCGTACACCACCCGCGTCGGTGGGGGACCATTCCCGAGTGAACTGGATATTGATACCGAAGGTACGCCAGGCCACCAGATGTCGACGGTGGGCCGCGAGTTCGGCACAGTCACTGGCCGCAAGCGGCGCTGTGGTTGGTACGATGCGGCGGCCATGCGTCGTTCGGCCATGATTAACGGCCTCACAGGTCTGTGTATTACTAAGCTGGATGTGCTCGATGGTATCGAAGAATTGAAGATCTGCACTGGCTACAAGCTCGATGGCAAAACGCTGGATCTGTTGCCGCTAGGGGCCGACGATGTGGCGCGTTGTGAACCGATCTATGAAAGCATGCCGGGTTGGTCGGAGACCACCTTTGGTGTGAAACGATGGGAGGATCTACCGCAAGCCGCCCGCAATTATCTGGAGCGGCTGGAGCAGGTCACGGGTGTGCCGGTGGCGATTGTTTCCACCGGTCCCGAACGGGATGAAACGATTGTTCGTGTTCACCCCTTTGCCTGAGTTTGATCGAAAGACATTGAGCCCGCAGCAGCGGGCTCAATACTTTGGACGTCAGCAATTGTTTTTGTCGTGTTTGACCCCATCTGGGACATTGAAACAAAACTTTAAAACCTTGTGCCGTAACATCTCGAAAAGCACAAAACAAAAAACCCGCACAGAGCGGGTTCAATGTTTTTCGTTGGTGCCCAGGAGAGGACTCGAACCTCCACGGAGTTACCCGCTAGTACCTGAAACTAGTGCGTCTACCAATTCCGCCACCTGGGCAGGTGCGAAGAATTGAAATTATAGCGGAAAGAATAAAAATGTCAAAGAATTCTCCCCGAGTCGCCAAAATCCGTCGACTCGATCCATTTTACGAGCGGGAAAAAGCGAAGTACGAAAACCCGTTGCCCTCGCGTGAGTACATGATGCAAACGCTGGAGAGTGCGGCTCGTCCGATGCACGAATCCGAACTAGCGAACAAGCTCGCCATCAATGATGATGAGCGGGTGCCATTCGAGCGCCGTATTCGCGCCATGGAGCGTGAAGGACAGCTCATGCGCAATCGCAAGGGCGCGTTGATTCTGCCTAACAAGGCCGATCTGATTGCCTGTCGTGTTGAAGGGCATCCGGACGGCTTCGGGTTCGCGCGTCCGGAAACTTCGGTCGGTCGAGACAAGAGTGCCGATATTTTTCTCGATAACCGGCAGATGGAAAAAGCGCTGCACGGTGATCGTGTTCTCGTGCGCGTGACCGGCACTGATCGTCGTGGCCGACCGGAAGGCAGCATCGTTGAAGTTACCGAACGTGCCAATACCGACGTCGTCGGTCGTGTGTTCGATGAATACGGTGTGCGCTATGTCGTGCCCGAAGATCGTCGACTACACACCCGCATCGTGATCGCCCCGGCATCAACCGCTGCGGTCGCCAATGGCAAACGTGTGCGTAAACCCAGAAGCACAGAACCTGACGTCCTGCCTGGGCAGGTCGTCGTGGCTGAAATTCTGGAGCAGCCCGGTAAGCGCACACTGCCGGTGGGGCGCATCAAAGAAGTGCTGGGTAACTACGCTGACCCGGGCATGGAAATTGAAATTGCCCTGCGCAAGCATGATCTACCCTTCGAGTTTCCCAAAGCAGTGATCGACGAAGCCGCAAAGTTGCCGGAAGAAGTCGTGGTTGGTCGCGATCTCGGTAAGCGCGAGGATCTGCGCGATATCCCGCTGGTTACCATTGATGGTGAAACCGCCAAAGACTTCGATGATGCCGTGTTTGCCGAAGCCCTGCCCAAGAACAAAGGCTGGCGACTGGTCGTGGCGATTGCCGATGTTTCGCATTATGTGCGTCCCGGTTCGGCACTGGATATCGAAGCCACGGCACGGGGTAACTCGGTCTACTTCCCGCGTCGGGTGATTCCCATGTTGCCGGAAAAGCTGTCCAACGGTTTGTGTTCGTTGAACCCGGATGTGGATCGTCTGGCCATGGTGTGCGACGCCGAGATCACCCCTGAAGGTGACGTCGTTAAATATCGCTTCTACCCGGCCGTGTTCCGTTCGCGGGCACGACTGACCTACAACCAGGTCTGGTCGTGGCTGTCAGGTGAGTTGCAACCGGCAACGCCCGTGCATCAGGCCCTTCAACCTCAACTGCATACGCTCTACGCACTGTTCAAGGCGCTGCACGCTGCCCGCTTCAAGCGAGGCGCCATCGACTTCGATACGGTTGAAACACAGATGCGTTTTAACGACAAAGGCAAAATCGAAGCCATCGTACCCGTCATCCGTAACGACGCCCATCGCCTCATTGAAGAGTGCATGCTCGCCGCCAACGTCTGCGCTGCCGATTTTCTGGAGAAGAAAAAACAACCTGGCCTGTTCCGTATTCACGGCACCCCGGCGCCGGCCAAACTGGAAGCGCTACGCGACTTCATGAAGGAGTTCGGGTTAGGGCTGGAAGGCGGTGATTCCCCCACCGGAAAGGATTACGGCAAACTGCTTGATCAAATCCGGGAACGGCCGGACTTCTCCCTGCTGCAAACCATCCTGCTGCGCTCCATGCAGCAGGCGATCTACAGCCCCGACAACATCGGGCACTTCGGCCTCTCGTACGAGTATTACACGCACTTCACCTCCCCGATCCGCCGTTATCCGGATCTGCTCGTGCACCGCGCCATTAAGACGGCACTCAAGTTTGAGAAAGTTCAGCTGCCGGCCAATGAGGCCGCCTGGGAAGAGATCGGCCTGCATTGCTCGGCCACGGAACGCCGCGCTGACGAAGCCACGCGTGACGTCGAAGCCTGGCTCAAGTGTTACTACATGCAGGATCGCATCGGTGAAGTCTTTGACGGCACTATCTCCGGTGTTACCGCCTTTGGCGCCTTCGTCACACTGGATCAGGTCTATGTCGAAGGGTTAGTACATATCTCCGAATTGGGGACCGATTATTTCCACCATGATCCGATCCGTCATTGCCTGATCGGTGAACGAACCAAACAGCAGTATCGCGTGGGCGATCGGCTGCGCGTCAAACTGGTTCGCGCTGATCTGGAAAGCAATCGCATTGACTTCGTGCCGGCCACGGCAACGGACGAAGCAGTACAGGCAGGCGTATCCGAACGCGGTGAATCAGCCACCAGTGAGCGAGATGCGCTGGCCCTGGAACGTAGCCGCAAAACCGGTCGCCCAGTGGCCGTTGAACGGCATCTGCTCGACATGGAAGCGGAGAAGGGGCAGGCCCAGCGTGGGACGCGTAAAAAACCATGGGTGTCCAGCAGCGTTGGCACCCCAGCGGGCAAATCGCGCGCCATCGGTCGCGGTACCGGTCAACCAGCGACTAAAGCCAGCAACAAAACCAAACCTAAACATGCAACCGCTGCAAAAGGTGCAAAAGCGGTAGAATCCGGCGGCAGCGTTAAGGCTGCCAAGGCGGCACCCAAGGCACCCGCCAAGCCGGTGGGTAAAAAAACGGGCAGTGCGACCAAAAGCAGCACGGGCAAACCCAGGGCAGCCAAGGTCGCCAAGCCAATCGCCAAAGTCAAGGCAGCGGCCAAGGCCAAGTCGAAAGCTAACGCCAATGCATCACCCAGTCACCGTACACGTCGAGCCAAAGTATGAGCAGCAATACCCGTCTGATTCACGGATTCCACCCCATCATGGCGCGTCTGCGTCACGACCCGGACAGCGTCAAAGAAATCTATCTGGACAGTAACCGTCAGGATCGTCGCGTCAAAGATTTGCTGCGTTTGGCCGACCAGGCCGGTGCACGGATTGTGGCCGTAGAACATCCGCGAATCGAAGGTATGGCGCCCAACGCGCGCCATCAGGGCGTCGTTGCCCGCGTCGATGCCCGTCAGAAAGCCATTCATCTCGATGATGTGCTTGATACGCTGGAAGAGCCGCCGTTTCTGCTGGTGCTCGATGGTATTACCGATCCGCGTAATCTGGGCGCGTGTCTGCGCGTTGCCGATGCGGCCGGCGTGCATGCCGTGATCGCACCGAAAGATCGGGCGGTCGGTTTGACCGATGTTGCCATGAAGGCGGCATCGGGCGCCGCTGAAACTGTCCCTTATGTCATGGTCACCAACCTGGCGCGCACATTACGTGAGCTCAAAGAACGCGATATCTGGGTCGTCGGTACGGCCGGTGAAGCCAGTGAAGATCTCTATACGGCACAGTGGCCGGTGGCGACTGCCTGGGTCATGGGCGCCGAAGGTGATGGCATGCGCCGTCTGACCCGTGAGACCTGTGATGCCCTGGTGCATATCCCCATGGCCGGCTCAGTCGATAGCCTCAATGTGTCGGTTGCCGCCGGAGTCTGTCTGTTCGAGGCGGTACGCCGCCGCGTCTAAAAGCAATCAGTGCTTGGCGGTTAACGCCCGGAAGTACTCCGGGCATGATCCAGATCGGCCGGGTTGTGCTCATCGGTATACAGGCGAGGCGCCGGGCGTGTGCGTTCACCTTTGCCGGGTTGTGCATCGTTTTTACGGCAGAGCACTTCCACATTAGCCAGCGGCCGGTCTTTGTGCAGCACCTCTACCGCACAACGGCCATAGACGGACTCGATGGTCGCCAGCACGTTGCGGGCGTAGTCACTCTGCAAGTCGCTATCCAGAATCAGGTTGGCCAACATCACCCCCCGTGGTTTGAGCACGCTGCGGGTGTCGCGCCAGAACTCCCGGGTCACCAGATGGCTCGGGATGTTGTGATGTGAGCTGTACACGTCCACTACCACGGCATCAAAGCGCGTCTGTGGATCATGGCCTGCCATCGCAACAAAGTGCCGTGCATCATCGACCACAAATTTTCCGCGAATCGGTTCGCGCAAAAACTGCTGCTCGGCAATCTGTTGAATTGCCGGGTCAATGTCGACATAGGTATAACGGTTGCTCGGCTCCCGGTGCGATAAGGTAAAACCACCGGCGCCCAGCACCAGAACATCGCGATCCTTGAACCCCAGATCCTGCAGCAGCGTGCGACGCAGATAGTTGATATAGCGGGCGTAGCGGCTCGGCTCGCCATCGCCAATCAGCGAGGCCGTCGAACTGTTGACCTTGAACACCCGGATCGCGTCGCCTTCCGGTGTATGTGTATCGAGTACCGCATAATCGGCATAAGCCGTTTCGGTCACGCTGGGCACATCGTTGTTGAGCTGATTGCGAACCACGGGAATATTCAGGCCGGCAATCAGTACCGCTGATACCGTCAATAGAGTCCATACGCGCCAGCGCGGTTGCCGGGTGTCAGGAGATTGCTGCAGGCACAGGAACAGGGCACCAACCAGCAGGAGCAGCGCACACACCGCCACGGCGGCAGAGATACCCAGCCATTGCATGACCAGCAGTGATAAACCTAGTGAGCCGAGAAAGGAACCCAGCGTCGACCAGTAGAGCGCCATGCCGCTGGCTTCACCGGTGCGTCTGGATTGCATCAGGTTGGTGAGCGCAGGGACCGTCTGGCCGAGCAGCCAGGCAATGGGGCATAGCACACCGCCAACCAGTAACACATAGGCCAGCCAGACCGGGTCGATATGCTCGAAGAGCCCGGTGACAAAGGGCGTTGAAAAACCCGCGCCCAGCAGCAATGCGGAGATCAGGAAGTTGCGTGCAACGACCGGCAGATAGCGGTCGCTAATGCGTGCGCCGGCCGCATAGCCGAGCGCCAGCGCCAGCAGAAAGAAGCCGATCGTTGGCGCGGTGACCACGATCGAACTGCCGACATGCGGTACCAGGCGGCGCAGCGCAACGATCTCGGCGCCGAGGGAACAGAAGCCCTCGATAAAAACAATAACCGGGATCAGTAGCGCAGACATCCCCCGATGTTACAGGAGCATGCCGGCGCCGACGGTATTGTTAGTCGCTTCGTCAATCAGAATGAAGGCGCCAGTGCCACGATTCTGTGCATAGGCGTCACAGCAGATCGGTTGTGCCAGACGCAGGTTGATGCGGGCGATATCGTTCATCTGCAGTTGTATCGGGGCAGTATCTTCGGCCAGGGTATTGATATCCAGACGGAAGGGGATGTCGGCAATCTTGGCTTTGACGGTGCGTGTCGTCTGACGCAGGGCGTAGGTGCGGGCTCGATCGAGCGGGTTTTCCGACAGCCAGCAGACCATGGCTTGCGCTTCTTTCACCACCTGCGGGGCAGTATCCGGATGCGCCAGCATATCGCCACGAGAGATGTCGATTTCATCGGCGAGACGGATCGTGACGGATTGCTCGGCCACACCGGCTGCAATATCCTCGCCACCGATTTCCACGTGCGTGACGGTGCTACGTTGGCCTGAGGGTAGGGCAACGACTTCGTCCCCCGGGCGTACAACGCCCGAGCTGATGCGGCCCATGAAACCCCGGTAGTCATGCAGATCCGGATTGGCCGAATCCTGTGGGCGGCACACCAGCTGAACCGGCATGCGGAACAGTTCGTGGTGCGTCGGCGTTTCGCTGTGGCTGGTACCGGCGCTTTCCAGAATCTCGAGCAGCGTTGGACCTTCGTACCAATTCATCGAGTCGCCACGATCCACGATCATGTCGCCTTCCAGGGCCGACATCGGCACATAGCGTACCGATTCCAGGCCAATGGTGACTGCGACTTCGGCAAACTCTTCCTGTAACTTGGCAAAGACCTGTGGATCGTAATTCACCAGATCCATCTTGTTGATGGCAACCACCACCTGTGGAATGCCCATCAGCTGGCAGACCTTGGCATGACGGCGCGTCTGGGTCAGGATGCCACGACGGGCATCGACCAGAATAATGGCCAGGTCGGCCGTCGACGCGGCAGTCACCATGTTGCGCGTGTACTGCTCGTGACCCGGTGCATCGGCGATGATGTACTTACGGGTGCCGGTCGAGAAGTAGCGGTAGGCGACGTCAATGGTAATGCCCTGTTCACGTTCCGCTTGCAGGCCGTCGGTGAGCAGCGATAGATCCACGCTGGAGAGTCCGCGACGTTGCGAGGTACGTTCCAGATTGGTCAGCGTGTCAACCAGAATCGCTTTGGTATCGAACAGCAGACGACCGATCAGGGTGCTCTTGCCATCGTCGACGCTACCGCAGGTCAGAAAGCGCAGCAGGCCGTGGTCTTCAGTTAGGTGTTGGGCGGTCATTAGAAGTAGCCCTCTTTCTTGCGTTGTTCCATGGCGGCTTCGCTGGCCTGGTCATCCAGGCGCGTTGCGCCGCGCTCGCTAATGGTGGTGCCGGCAGTTTCGGCAATGATCTTCTCAATGTTGTCGGCATCGCTTTCCACGGGCGCCGTGCAGCTGATATCGCCGACGGTGCGGAAGCGTACCTGCAGATCGATGATCGTTTCGCCCGCTTTGGCCGGGGTCAGATCGGTAATCGGCACAATGCCATTGCCACGACGCACGATCGGCCGCGTATGCGCGAAGTAGATCGACGGCAGCTCCAGCTTTTCACGCTCGATGTATTGCCACACATCCAGCTCGGTCCAGTTCGAAATCGGGAAGGCGCGCATATGTTCGCCCTTGTGCACACGTGCGTTATACAGATCCCACAGCTCCGGGCGCTGGTTCTTCGGGTCCCACTGGCCGAAGTCATCGCGGAAACTGAAGATACGTTCTTTCG
>JACCDV010376260.1_pt1 | contig 20977 bp, 10 predicted proteins | sample 7446131 | NCBI WGS metagenome assembly JACCDV01 (sample SAMN15323448, study PRJNA562643) | freshwater metagenome | isolation source: river surface water | place: USA:Blue River Watershed | collected 2017-08-17 | reverse complement strand
CATAATTTATAGTTGTTATAACATAAATATATTCAATAAACTCAAGTAACTGTGTAGTAATCATTCTATTATGTAAAATTTTATTTTTATTTATTTCTTCTTCTAATTTTAAATCTTTTAATCTTAATATGTTTTTGGCTTCTTGTAATTGTAGTTTATGATTTTCAATTTGTTTTTGTGATTGTTTTAATTCATAATCTGCTTTTAATTCTTGGTATTTACTTTGATATAAAATATAAAATCTAAATATTTTTTCTAACTCTGTATAATATTGTCTAATTTCTTTTGCCTTTTCAGTTCGAATTATCATTAAACTTTGTTTAAAACAATCGGGAGAAACCATTAAATATTTTGTCTTATTTCCTAGAATAATGTTATTATTTTGATTATTTTCTATTTGGGGGTTAGCCCCCAAATAGAAAATATTAAATTCTTGTGTATTTAGTTGTTTATAATCTTTACTTTCTTCAAAATTTTTATTTAATATTTTTTTGTATCTTCTTTTATTTAAGTATAAATCACTACTATTATATCCAATTAACATATTCCATTGTTTATTATTAATATTTTTCCAAAATTTATCAATATATAATTTATTTATTTTTTTTAAAACAATAGTATAACTAAATTTTTAATTTATTTTATTTTATATTATATAAAAAAGAAAATTAATAAACAATTGTTCATTAATTTAAATAAATATAATGCCATTTATTCTTAATCGTGGTGCAAATAATAAAATTACTAAAAAGAAAGTTGCGTATACTCCAACTCCAAAAATTTCTAATAATGCTATTGCTTTAAGAAATCCAGATTCAGTGTCTCTATCAAGACTTTCAATTAATGGAGATCCAATAACATCATCAGGTGCAGAATTAAATTATCTAGATGTAACTCCTGGAACTGCATTAGCTTCTAAAGCATTAGTAGTTGATAGTAATAAAAATATTACTGATATAAATGATATTACTTGTTTAGCATTAAATGTTAATGGTTCTTCAATATCTGGTACATCAAGTGGAGGAGGTAGTACCCAAAGTAATAGTCCATTTTTAACTAATATAACACCAGGTATAGCTAAAAAAAATAAAGCATTAATATTAGATAGTAATATTAATATTAGTAATATTAATAATTTATCAACTAATTCATTAACTCTAAATGCTTCAAAATTATCTAATAATAATACTACACAATCTAAACCAAGTAAATCATTAACTTTTTCTCTTATTAATACATCATTAACAAATAGAATGTATTCTATTTGTTGGGTTTCTGAATTATCATTATTTGTTTCTGTAGGTGGCGATAAAGTTGCTAGATCTACTAATGGAGACACATGGGTTACTAGTAATGCAACATCTGATTTAAATTGGAAATCAGTATGTTGGAGTAAAGAATTATCTTTATTAGTTGCAGTAGCTCAAAATGGAACTGCAAGTACATCTATTATGTCTTCTCCTGATGCGATAAATTGGACTGTCAGAACTGCACCAAACGACACCGCATGGTCGGGGATTTGCTGGAGTAATACATTAGGTTTATTTGTAGCAGTTGGTTATTTAGCATCTAATACATCATGCATTGCAAGTTCTCCCGATGGTATAAATTGGACGTCTAGAACTGCTCCAAATGCATATAATTGGAATTCTATTTGTTGGAGTTCGTATTTAAATTTATTTGTTGCAGTAGGATTTGGAACAACAACGAGCAATATAATAACAAGTTCCGACGGTATAAATTGGACTTCTAGAACAACGTCAGGTACTAGCAATAATTTTAATTCTGTATGTTGGTCGACAGAATTAAAATTATTTGTTGCGGTTGCTACAAATACTTCAAATTCTAATATAGCAACTAGTACTGATGGAGTAACATGGACGCTTAGAACTATCCCATTTGCAATGAATTTAACATCTGTTTCATGGTCTTCTTATTTACAATTATTTATTGCAGTTGCCAGTGCCGGGACAGATAGATTATTATTATCTAGAACAGGAACAACTTGGTTTAGTAATCCTAGTAATAATAGTTTAGAATTTGATGCTATTTGTTGGTCTTCCGATTTAAAAATATTTGTTGGCAATACTTTTAGTACAAATTCAAAATTTATTAAATCAAATAATAATAATTATATTTCTTATAGATCTACTAATGTAGTTTCATTATTAAATAATTTTATTACTGGAGATTATCTTAGTGTTTCATATCAATGGAATTCTATTTGTTGGAGTTCTTATCTTGGAATATTTGTTGCTGTTTCAAATAGTGGTACTGGAAGTCGAGTTGCTACTTCTACTAATGGAATAACTTGGATTACTAGATCAACACCTGCGGACAGTACATGGGGAACAGTGTGTTGGTCGCCTGAATTAAAACTATTTGTTGCTACTGCAGAAGGCGGGACAAACAATATTATGAGTAGTCCCGACGGGATTAATTGGACTCTCAGATCATCACCAAATACAAATTCTATTGGATGTGTTTGTTGGAGTCCTGATTTAGGAATATTTGTTGCAACAATGTATAGTGGGACAGGAAATAGAGTAATTACTAGTACAGATGGTATAAATTGGACAAGCAGAACATCGGCTGGAGATTTCAATTGGTATGGTTTATGCTGGTCCTCAGAACTAAGGTTATTTATTGCTGTTTCGTACGGTTCTAATAAAATAATGAGTAGTCCCGATGGTATAAATTGGACTGCTAGAAATGCACCATCAACCTCAAATTGGAATTCAGTAGCATGGTCTCCACAATTAGGAATATTTGCAGCAAATTCAAGTAATAGTAATTTTATGGCTTCTTACGATGGTATAAATTGGTTTTCTACCACAACTCCTGTTTCTAGTGTAAGTTGGTTCGGAATATGCTGGGTTTCTGAATTAAATGCATTTTTATCTGTAAATTCCAATGGAACTTATAAAGTAGGTTATTCATTTGATGGTATTAATTGGTATGCTACTACTGTAGCTTCATCACAATCATTTAAATCATTATGTTGGAGTCCCGATTTAGGTATATGTGTTTTTGGAACAACAGGTAATAATTATTTTCTTAGAACAAAATCAATACTTACTAACGATACTTTAAATTTATCAAGAATATCAAATATGAATAATATTTTATCTAATGTAAATAGTAACAAATTTTCTATTAAAAATTGGTATTATAAATCTGCCGCAGTTAATAATACATGGACTTCTGTATGTTATTCTACTGATTTAAATTTATTAGTTGCAGTTTCTAATTCAGGTACTGGAAATAGAGTAATGAGTTCATCTAATGGTATAAATTGGATAAGTAGAACATCAGCTTCGGATAATAATTGGATGTCTGTATGTTGGAGTTCAGATTTAAGTTTATTTGTTGCTGTAGGTGCGACAGGATCTGGAAATCGTGTAATGAGTAGTCCCGATGGTATTAATTGGACAAGCAGAACAACTCCGGTTGATAATACTTGGACTTCTGTATGTTATAGTTCTGATTTAACTTTATTTGTTGCTGTAGCTTCTTCTGGAAGTAATAACAGAGTAATGAGTTCATCTAATGGTATTAATTGGATAAGTAGAACATCTGTAGCAGATAATAACTGGACATCTATTTGTCATAGTTCTGATTTAAATTTATTTATTGCAGTTGCAAATAGTGGAACAGGTAACCGAGTAATGAGTAGTTCTGATGGTATTAACTGGATAAGTAGAACAAGTGCTTCAGATAATAATTGGACTTCTGTATGTTATAGTTCTGATTTAGGTTTATTTATTGCTGTAGCATCTTCTGGAACTGGAAATAGAATAATGAGTAGTTCTGATGGTATTAATTGGTTTATACAAATTTCTCCTTATGATGATAATTGGTCTAGTATTTGTTGGTGTAATAATTTAAGTGTATTTATAGCAGTTGGTAGTAATTATACTATGATAAGTAATATAGCAATTCCAAATTTAAATTCTTCAGTATTAGTATCTAATCAATCTCAAATAACAGCATATAAGACAAATATAAGAATTGGAGGTAGTAATAATACTAGTAAGTTAAATATTGGATCTGATTTAAATTATAATTCTTTAAGATTGAGAAATAATTTTTCTAATAATAATTATACTGATTTATATTTAGACAGTATAGGAAATCAACTTAATTGTGCAGTTAATGGATCTACGCCAATATTTAATATTGTAAATCATAACTCAACTAATGGATTATCTTTTGGAAATACTTTATTATTAACTTCAGCAAATGATTTAAATAAATTAGATATAACTGCAGGTACTGCAGGTGCATCTAAAGTTTTAGTATTAGATGCTAATAAAAGTATATCGGGAATTAATAATATTTCTTGTAATATTTTAAATGTAAATAATAACATTATATTATCATCTACTGATAATAGTTCATCATTTTTAACAGATATTACCCCAGGTACTGCAGCTGCATCAAAAGCTTTAGTTTTAGATGAAAATAAAAATATATCTACTCTTAATTCTTTATCAATAAATTCTTCATTAGTACTTAATAATACCACAATTAATACTGGAAATACTACAACAAGTAATTCAATGATAAAAACAATATTATCATTTAAAAAATATGGTAATTATCCTAGTAATATAAATGTAGGAGGTATATGCTGGTCTCCAGAATTAGGAATATTTGTTGCTGTTGGTAGTTCATGGGATCAATCAATATCTGCTATTTATAATATTATGACTTCTACTGATGGAGTTAATTGGATAGCTAGAATGGCTCCAAATAATAATTCTATGTCTGGTATTGCATGGTCTCCATCTTTAAATTTATTTGCAGCAATATGTACTAGCGGGACAGGTAATAGAGTATCAACAAGTCCTGATGGGATAAATTGGACTAGTAGAACGTCTGCAGCAGATCTTAATTGGAGTTCAATAGTTTGGGCGGCTGAAATAAATTTATTTGTTACTGTAGCATCTAACGGGACTACTTCAAATTCCGTCATGACAAGTCCTGATGGAATAAATTGGACTAGTAGATCATGTCCCGCAGCTAATCAATGGTTATCGCTTTGTTGGTCTCCTTCATTAACTTTATTAGTTGCAGTCGCTGGATCAGGTACTGGTAATAGGGTGATGACTAGTCCTGATGGTATAAATTGGACTAGTAGATCGGCTTCTGTTGATAGTTACTGGAGCGGTGTATGCTGGAGTCCAAATCTTAATATCTTTGTTGCTACTGCATCTAGTTCTACTTCAGGTTCAAGTGTTATGACTTCTTCAAATGGTATAAATTGGACAACAAGATCATCGCCATTTACAGGTAATTGTAGAGCTGTATGTTGGGCATCTGGATTAAATTTATTTGTTGCACTTTATTCTAGTGGAACGCCAAGATTAATGACTTCACCTGATGGAATAGTCTGGACTAGTAGATCAACAACTGGTTTAGAAATTGATTATTCTGCTATAACATATTCTCCAACATTAAATTGTATAGTTGCTGGGGGTAATGGATCTAGTTCATATGCTTATAATAAAATATCTATATCTTATAATGGTACCTCTTTTTCTTTAGTAAATACATCATACGATCAATATTGGGCAAATATTATTTGGATAGATGAATTAAATTTATTTGTAGGTTGTTGTCTTGTTGGAGATAATCAAATTGGAACATCTCCTGATGGGAAAGTATGGACTTTACAAGCCACTCCAGGAATGGGAGTAAATTTTACTAGTTTAATATATTCATCGTCATTATCACTAATTATATGTATAGGACAATATACAATAATAACTTCTCCCGATGGAGTAAATTGGACACAAAGAACAGCTCCTGGGAGTACTGCTTGGAGCGGGGTTGCTTGGTCTCCTTCATTATCAATAGCGGTTGGTGTTGGCTGGACTGGTTCAAATAGAATTATAACTTCTACAGATGCAATAAATTGGACAGTAAGAACTTTAAATACACAAGCTTGGCAAGATGTGGTATGGGTCCCAGAATTAAGTTTATTTGTCTCTTGTTCTTCAAATACTGCTGGAACACAAATTATGACATCTGTAGATGGTATTAACTGGATATTAAGAAATACTCCTGGAAATCATGCATTAACTAAAATGCTTTGGGTAAAAGAATTAAATTTATTATTTGCATATGCTTATAGTAGTTATATGACTTCACCAGATGGAATAAATTGGACATCGAGAACATATACTACTGATATTAGTTATAATTTTACATGCAGTAATAGAATGACTTGGCATGGATTATTTAATAAATTAGTAATTATTGGTTCTCATAATACTTATGTAGATTATAGAATATATATGTCTTCTGATGGGATTAGTTGGGTATCATATTTAATTCCTAATGCTAATAGATATTGTAGTATGACATATTCAAGTAAAATAAATACTACACTAATGTGGGGATATAACACTGCTGCAGTACCATTAACACCATTTTTAGTTTTAGATCATAATTTACCAAATAGTACCGCAAATAATTTTAATATTTCTGAATTAAATGATATTATAAATATTAACAATAGTGCTACTAATACTGCTATTTCAACTTGGAGAATTATTACACCAATTGTTAATAATAATTGGACTTCTGTATGTTATGCCCCCGAATTAGGTTTATTCATAGCAGTATCTTCCAATGGAACAAACAATGGAATAATGAGTTCTACTAATGGTATCGTTTGGACATCTAGAACACCTACATCTAATAGTTCATGGAGTTCTGTTTGCTGGTCGTCGGAATTAACTTTATTTGTAGCTGTATCATCTACAGGTGCTACAACAGACATAATGAGTTCTCCTAATGGTGTTACATGGACTGCTAGAACTTCTCCAAATACAAATGGTTATAAAAGCGTTTGCTGGAGTAATGATCTACAAGTATTTGTTGCAGTGGGGAGTGTAGGAACCGGTAATAGAGTAATTATATCTACTAATGGAATAAATTGGAATTCTGCTCTTTCAGCTGCAGATAATAATTGGACTAGTGTTTGCTATTCGCCTATACTTGCATTATTTGTTGCAGTTTCATCTAGTGGAACTGGCAATCGCGTAATGACTAGTCCTGGAGGTATGGTATGGAGTTCTAGAACAAGTGCTTCAGATAATAATTGGACATCTGTTTGTTATAGTTCTGAATTAGAATTATTTGTTGCAGTAGCTAATTCAGGAACAGGAGATAGAGTAATGAGCAGTACTGATGGTATTAATTGGATAAGTAGAACATCAGCTTCGGATAATAACTGGACTTCTGTTGCTTGGTCTTCAGAATTAAATATATTTACAGCAATTGCTAATTCGGGTAATTCAAACGATATTATGGTTTCTTCGGATGGAATTAATTGGAGTAATAAAACTTCTCCAAGTAGTTCTGGAGGAGCAAGTATATGTTGGTCTCAACCATTAAATGTATTTGTTTCAGTTGGAACAGAAATATTAATGAGTAAAGCAGTCTTACCTGCACGAAGTTCTGTAATATTAGCAAATCCTAATACTATGTATCTAAATAATATAAATGGAAGATGCGGATTAGGAACAAATAATCCTACAACACAACTACAATTATCAACAGATAGTGCTGCTAAACCTTCTACTTCTACATGGACTGTTTCTTCAGATGAAAGATTAAAAGAAAATATAGTTGATGCTGACTTAGATTTATGTTATAATAATATTAAAAAATTAAGATTAGCTAAATATAGATGGAAAGATGAAGTTTATACAACTGATCAAGTATATGATCGCAGTAAACTAGGATGGATTGCACAAGAAGTTGAAACTATTATTCCAAAAGCAGTTACTAAATCTAATTCATACGGATTTGAAGATTGTAGAAGCTTAAATACAGATCAAATTATAGCTTCACTATATGGAGCAGCAAAAAAATTATTAAATAGATATGAAGAACAAACTACTGAAATAGATGAATTAAACAAAAAAATTAATGATTTAGATAAAAAAATATCTGCTTAATTTATTTAATATAATTATAATATCTAAGTTTATTAGCTCTTTTAGCTACAAAATTATTTTTTTCTATTAAATATTTAAATTCAGAATTATTTAAATATTTTTGATAAATATTATTCTCTTTATGCCAATTTGAATAAGATGTATATAATTCTCCTGCTTTATAAGTATAATCTCCATATTGTGTATATTTAATATTTTGTTGATTATCATTTAATAAATATTCAATAAAATCATTAATATGAGTAATTTTAATTAAATCTTCTTTAGTTATATTTTCTGAATCTTTATGAAAAGCATCAGGATTATTTAAATAAGTTTTAAAATTTGTTTTTAATTCTTGAATTGTAAATCTATATGCCCAAATTCGTTTTTTATTATAAACTATTTTAGATGTTTTTAAATTAATTAATTTTAATTCTCGCATAAATAATTTATGAGTTGTTTCATGTATTTTTCTTAATTTACAGTAATCTAGATAAATATTATATAATACTTCGGATTGATAAATAAATTCATTTAAACTACAATCAAAATCTTTATGATTAAATGTATTTTCGATTAACTCTTTGATAAATAAAATACTATTACAAATAGTTATTTTTTCTTCTGAATTTTCATTCATTTCATTATCAATTTCATTTTCTAAAACTTCATTTTTTTTAATTATAATTTCATTGGGGATTTTAATTTCTTTAGATAAACTATTTGTATAATCATTTTTAATAAAATTATTAACCATATTTACATTTTTAGTATCATTTTTACATACAAAATTTAAAATTTGGCAAAGATCTTCGAAGTTAATTTGATACATTTCATTCTTAATTTTAAAGTTTTTTAATAAACTAAAAATTATAGATTCTAATGCTTTTGCATCATGACATTTATAATAATAACAATAGTAATACTTATCCTCATTTACCTTGCCTGTATTATATGTAATTAATCTAGAATACAAATTATTAGAAAATCCTATTTTAAAGATAGACTCTGAAGCATAACGTTTAGTAGTAATAATATAAATATATTCTAAATATTCTAATAAAGATTTATTAACAATTCTATCATGTAATAATATATTTTTTTCCTTTTCTTCTTCTAACTGTAATCTACTTAAATTTAATATATTTTCGGCTTCTTGTAATTGTAATTTATGATTTTCTAATTCATAAGCTACTTTTAATTCTTGATATTTACTTTGATATAAAATATAAAATCTAAATATTTTTTCTAATTCTATATAATATTGTCTAATTTTTTTTGCCTTTTCAGTTCGAATTATCATTAAACTTTGTTTAAAACAATCTGGTGAAACCATTAAATATTTAGTTACATTTCCTAAATTATTATTAATTTCATAGTTATTTCCCATTCCCCCCTTAAGGGGGGAATGGAATTTTTTAAATTCTTCTACGTTTAATTGTTTAAACTCCATTTCTTTAATAAAATTTTTATATAATAATTTAATATATTTTTCTTTATCTTTATATAAATCAGTACTATTATATCCAATCCATTTTAGTGTTTCATTATCAATATAAATCCAAATATCATTTTCAATATTATCCCAAAATTTATCTATATATAAATCATTAAAATTATAATTAATTAAGATTAATAATTCTTTAACTGTAAGCATAGCATTGTGAATGTTAATTATATCATTAATTTTATTTTTATCTAACTTTACTAAATTATTCATTTTTATATTTAGTGTTATTTATATACATTATTATAATTCTTGTTTAAATATTATTTAAATTTATATTTTCTATATGTTTTTTAGATTTTGTATGTCTTTTATAACTAGCTTTTACTATTATTGAATTACATATTTTACATTTAATTTTATCATCTATTATTTCAATTTCTTTCATTCTGGTATGATTTTTTGTTTTAAGATGAGCAGGCATATTCATTTGTTTTATAGTCTTATTACATATTTCACAAAATATAGGATCATAACGATGATTATTAATTTCTAACTCTTTAATTCTTTCTTTATTTTTTTGATAATATTCTTGTTTATATTCTTTACTATATGAATATTTTTCTTTATTAACAACCATATTTAATATATTATTTAACTATTATTTAAATCATTTAAAAAAAATAAAATATAGACTCTGAAGTATAATGTTTAACAGTAATAATATTTTTTTCTTTTTCTTCTTCTAATTGTAATCTACTTAAATTTAATATGTTTTCAGCTTCTTGTAATTGTAGTTTATGATTTTGTAATAAAAATTTATTAAATTCTAAACATATTTCTTCAATTTCAATATAGTAATCTCTAATTTGATTTGCCTTTTCTGTTCTAATCATCATTAATGATTTTTTAAAACAGTTTGGCGATAAAATTAAATGTACGGTCTTATTATGAACTTTTAATAATTTGTCTTTATATAGTAAAATCTCTTGGTTATTTTCATTCACCCCTAAGGGTGAATGAAATATTATAATCAAATAAAGTTTAGTCTTGAGAAAAAATACTAAAATTTTTATTTTTTTTTAAATTATATAATTTATATTATACAATTAATAATAATGTCGTCTCTAATTCAAAAAGATGCTAATGGTAATATTATTAAAAAATCAGTAACAATATCTACAACACCACCAGTTGTTTATAATTCTGCAGGTTTAGGTTCTACTAGTATTACCTATGATTCAGTAATTAATAATTTAACCTTAAATAATACTTTAGTGACAGCTACAGGAACACAATTAAATTTTACTAATGTAACTCCTGGAACTACTACTGCATCTAAAGCTTTAGTTTTAGATGCTAATAAAAATATATCTGGAATTAATACAATTAATTGTTCAAGTATAACTGTTAATGGTGTATTAATTGATGGTAATACTTCGTCAAGTTCAGGTTCTAATACTTATTTAACTAATGCAACTATTGGATCTGGAGGTGCTTCCACTGCAATGATTGTAGATTCTGATCTTAGTATTAATAATATAAATAATATCGGAATGAATAGTTTAACATTAAATAATAATCCTGTTACAACAACTAATAAAAAAAATATTTATAGAAAATTTATTTCTAATACACTATCTAATTCAAACGCATGGAATTCTATGTGTTGGGCGCCATCATTAAATTTATTTATTGCAGTTGCAGGGAGCGGTACCGCTAATAGAGTAATGACTTCTCCCGATAATACTACATGGACGTTACAAACATCTGCGGCAGATAATAACTGGACTTCTATCTGCTGGAGTCCTGAATTAACACTAGCTGTAGCAGTTAGTTCAACTGGAACAGGAGATAGAGTAATGAGTAGTACTGATGGTATTAATTGGACTAGTAGAACAAGCGCTTCAGATAATAATTGGACTTCTGTTTGTTGGAGTTCAGATTTAAGTTTATTTATTGCAGTGGCTAACTCAGGTACTGGAAATCGTGTAATGAGTAGTCCCGATGGTATTAATTGGACAAGCAGAACAAGTGCTTCAAATAATAATTGGACATCTGTTTGTTATAGTTCTGATTTAACTTTATTTGTTGCAGTAGCTTCTTCTGGGACTGGAAATCGTGTAATGAGCAGTCCTGATGGTATTAATTGGACTAGCAGAACATCAGTTGTTGATAATGATTGGCAAAGTATTTGTTATTCTTCAAAATTAAATTTATTTGTATCTGTATCTAATACTGGAACATTAAATCGTGTAATGTATTCATCTAATGGTATTAATTGGTATTCATCATCAACTGTAGTTGATAATGATTGGAAATCTATAATTTGGTGTAATGAATTAAATACATTTTTAGGAGTTGCACCTACTGGTAATTATGGTAAAGTACTTATTTCATCAAATGGAACCGATTGGTCATTATTAAATACTTCTGTTGAAAATGGTATTAGCTGTGTTGCATGGTCGCCTCAATTAAACATTTTTGGATTATTAACGGTTAGTTTTTCTAAATCTTTAAATATTAATACAATTATTAATAATTGGAATTATTCTAAATCTCCATCTACTAATGCTTGTAGATCTGTTATGTGGTGTAATAGTTTAGGTTTATATATTATATCTGGAGTTAATGGTAAGATAATAACCTCTCCCGATGGTAATGATTGGACAGCTAGAACATCAGCAACTCCAGCAAATAATTGGAATTCCGTAGCATGGTCTCCGTCATTAGGATTGTTAGTTGCAGTGTCTAATAGTTCTACTGCCACGAATAGTATTATGAGTTCTCCAGATGCTATAAATTGGACGAGTAGAACTGCCCCATTAACTTATAATTGGATTTCTGTTTGCTGGTCTCCATCTTTATCTTTATTTGCATCCGTAGCTCAATCTTCTGCAACAAATAGTTCTATAATGACATCTCCTAATGGTGTAACTTGGACAAGTAGAACTGCAACAATAGCCGCATGGTGTAAAATAATATGGTGTAATGAATTAAGTTTATTTGTAGTAGTAGGAACTGGAGCATCATTTTTAACATCTTCTGATGGTACAAATTGGACAAGTAGAACAGTACCTATTAATACTAGTTGGAAGTCTATTGCATGGTCTCCGGAATTATCATTATTTGTTGCAATAGCTGATACTGGAACTACTAATAGAGTAGTAACTAGTCCAAATGGTATCGACTGGACTGCTCAAACTTCTCAAATTACAAATCAGTGGTACGACATAGCATGGAGTTCATCAATGGGATTATTTGTAGTAATATCTACTGATTCAAGTAATAATTACATAATGTATTCTAATGATGGTATAAATTGGTCAACGACTTTATTTACTACAATAAATTATAGTAATGGACCATCTTGGAATTATATTTGTTGGAATTCTGATTTAAATGCATTTTTAGCATGTGCGAATAGTTCTATAAATATTCAAATAATAAAAACAAATAATTTTTCTAATTTATCTATATCATCTACTAATATTATTGACAATTCTTCTATTAATTTAAATAATATAGTTAAGAAAGTTTATCCATCACAATCTATTATTAATTATGGATTTAAAAAATTTGTAAGTGGCACAACAACAACTGAAAATAGTTGGAAATGTGTATTATGGGTTTCTCAACTTTCTAGATATATAATTCTTGCCAATTCAGGTACTAATAATTTTAATGCTTATTCTTCAGATAGTATAAATTGGACACAAAATAATAGTATAGCTACTAATAATTGGATGTCTATGTGTTATTCCCCAGAGCTTAATTACTTTGTTGCTGTAGCTTCTAGTGGAAGTAATAATAGAATTGCATATAGTTCTAATGGTGGTATAAACTGGAGTACAACTACATCAGGAATAGATTTAGATTGGAAGTCTGTTTGCTGGTCTTCGGATCTTAGAATGTTTGTTGCAGTTGCATCTTCAGGAAATGATAATAGAGTCGGTATTTCGATAAATGGATCAACATGGTCTAATAAAACATCAGCTGTAAATAATTACTGGACGTCAGTTTGCTGGTCCCCAGGGCTTCAATTATTTGTTGCTGTTTCTACATCAGGAACTGGCAATAGAATTATGACTTCTAATGATGCAAATGTTTGGGTAAGTAGAACATCACCTGCTGATAATAATTGGGAATCTGTGTGTTGGAGTCAGGATTTAGAATTATTTGTGGCAGTAGCTTCATCCGGTTCGGGGAATAGAATTATGAATTCTTCTGATGGAATTAATTGGGTAACTAGACAATCTCCTGAAGATAATAATTGGATATCTGTTATCTGGGTTCCTGAATTATATATATTTGTAGCATTGGCAAATAGTGGAACTAATAGAATAATGTATTCTCAAAATGGTATAAATTGGAAACTTATATCATTACCTGTAAATAATTCTTGGAGTTGTATAAGCTGGAATCCTGAATATAGTATCTTTATTTTAGCATCATCTGATGGAAGTGGTAATAGAATATTAAAATCGTCAAATTTTTTAATAACAGATAATAATTCTTTAATATCTAATTCATTACTAATAAATCCAGATAATGGGTTTGCTTCTTTAGGATCAACAACATTATCTACCGCATATCAATTAGAAGTTACTGGGGATTATATTACATTTTCAAGCCCGACTGGATATACAACTCTACAAATAGATTCGGCGGGATCATTTGTACCTACAAACACAAAATCTTTTAATATTGTTAATCATAATGGATCTACAAGTGGTTTAGCATTAAATGGTACATTAGTTACATCATCAGCAAATAAATTAAATTATATTAGTTCACCTATTGAAGGTATTGCATCTGCATCAAAGGCGATTATATTTAGTAGTGTAAAAGATATAAGTGGAATAAATTCAATATCATGTAATAGTATTAGTATACCTAATGTATTTAATAATATAGTATCTGGCACATCAAATGTAAATTTACCATTAGTTTTAGACGCTAATAAAAATATTAATAATATTAATTCTTTATCTACAAAATCATTAATTTTAAAAAATACTACAATTAAATCTTCATATAATAAATTAGAAAATAATTCTCAATATAATACCTTATTTAAAACTGGTGATTATATTCCAAATGCAGGTGGGACTAAAGCTATATGCTGGTCGCCAGAATTAAGTATATTTGTTGCTATTTCTACTTCAACATCTGCAGCATATACCTCTACGAATGGTATAAATTGGATAACTAGAACAATACCCACGCAAACTTCTTGGAATTCGGTATGCTGGAGTCCTGCATTAGGATTGTTTGTTGCTGTATCTGGTAGTGGATCTACTTCTACATCTATTATGAGTTCTCCCAATGGTATAAATTGGACAAATAGAACAGCCCCCTACGGATATAATTGGATAAGTGTATGTTGGAGTGCAGAACTTTCAATGTTTGTTGCTGTTGCACAATCCCCCGGAACAACTAACGCAGCAATGAGTTCAACCGATGGTATAAATTGGGTATCTAGAACATTAGCAAATACACAATTTTGGAATGTCATTTATGTAGGAGGATCTATAAATTTATTTGTTGCAGTAACTACGAATGGAACTACTGGAATATACACATCTCCTGATGCTATTACATGGACCGGTAGAACAACTCCAAACTCTAATTGGAAAGCAATTGCTTATTCATCATCATTAGGATTATTTGCATGTGTATCTGATACAACAACTGGAACAAGAGTAATGACTAGTTCTGATGCGATAACGTGGACTTTTAGAAATACACCAGCAGATAATCCTTGGTATACGTTATGCTGGTCTAATGAACTTGAAATATTTATTTCTGTATCTTCTAGTGGGACTTCCAATCGTTTTATGGTTTCTAAAAATGGAATAAATTGGTTTACAAAAAGTAGTTATGGTATTGATGTTTCATATTATAATTTAGCATGGTCTCCAAGTTTATATAGATTTGTCGCAACAGTTACAAATGGAAACTATATTTATTATTCTAATTCCAGTTTAAAATCTTTATTAAACATACCAACATTTAACATAAATATTATAAATAAAAAAATTAAAAAATCTAATGGTATTGTTTATAATATTACTAATAATTGGAAATCTGGTTATACTAATATAAATGCTAATATAAGTTCTATTATATGGGCATTAGATAAATATCTTGCCGTTTCTTCAGTAGAAAATTTTTCAGGAAATAATGATCAAAAAATAATAACTTCTACAGATGGTATAACTTGGAGTTCTTCTACTTTATCATCAGATCAATGGAATAATATTATATATAGTTCTGGGTTATTAATTGCAATTGGAGGTAATGGCAGTGGTAAAATAGCTACATCTACTGATGGTTCTTCGTGGAATCAACAAACTTCTCCAACATCAGGTGCTTGGAATTCTATTTGTTACAGTCCAGAACTTTCTTTATTTGTTATAGTTGGAAATTACGTTGATTCGGCATTTAATATTGCTACATCATCAGATGGTATTACATGGAATGGTCAAACATTTTCAAATACTAAAGACTGGAAAAATGTTGTATGGTCTTCAAATCTTTCATTATTTGTAGCTGTATCGACAACAACATCAACATCAAGTATTATAACTTCACCAGATGGGATAAATTGGACATCTAGATCTACTACATCATCAGTAAAAGTTAATTCAATATGTAGATCTGACGAATTAAATTTATTTGTAATATCACACGATAATGGTTCTATTTCAACATCTTTTGATGGTATTACTTGGATAACTCAAAGTGTTAATTCAAGCTTAAATTTTATATCTGTATCTTGGATTCAAGAACTTAATACATTTATATTATTATCTAAATCAGGTAGTATATATATATCTTTTGATGGATTTACTTGGGTAAATAACGGAACTTTAACAGGTAGTTCAAACTGGATATCTATAATATGGAATAGTTTATACAGTAGATTATTAGCATATTCATCAGATGCAATAGGAACAAATCTTAATCTTAGTTCATTTGCATATCCAACTTATAAAAATACTGTTATAACAAATCCAAATTATATTACTACGGATAATGTAAATTGTAGAGTTGGATTAGGAATAACTCCTTCATATCAGTTACAATTATCTACAGATAGTGCCGCCAAACCTTCTACATCTACTTGGACTGTTTCTTCAGATGAAAGATTAAAAGAAAATATTATAGATGCTGATTTAGATTTATGCTATGATAATATTAAAAAATTAAGATTGGCTAAATATAGATGGAAAAATGATATATATACTAATGAACAAGTGGCCGATAGAAGTAAATTAGGATGGATTGCACAAGAAGTTGAAACTATTATTCCAAAAGCAGTTAGACAATCTAATGATCATGGATTAGAAGATTGTAGAAATTTAGACATTGATCAAATTATTGCTACATTATATGGTTGTATTCAAAATTTAATGAAAAAAAATGATGAAAGAGATGAATTAATAATATCATTAAATAAAAAACATGATGAATTAAAATCTGTAATTGATACTTTAGAATTTGAATAATTAATATTTATTTAGTTGTGAAGCTAAAACATAATCATGTTTAAGCTTATTTTTATATTTCTTAAGAAAATTTAAATATAAATCATGAATTTCATCTAAACCATTATCTTTTTTATAATCTGACATTTTTTTAATGTAATTATCAGAACATATGTAAATGCGTTTCATCATTTTAATTTTATTATTACAATGTTGACTCATTAAACTTGAGTTGCCTAACATCACCCATTCACCTGTAGAGTCAATAAAACAAGTCATAAACCAATTATATACTTCTTTGGGATGAATTTCATTTAATAAAGCTAAATTACCAACTACCATTAATCGTTCAATATGATGTAAATAAGCATATTTATAAACTTTTTTAATCATAGTATTAAGTATGGGTAAATCAGTAGTTGCGTTATACCAACTATTAGGCATTTTTTTAGTAAACTCGAAATAATTACTATTTATTAAATCATCTCTATGAAAATAATAAATAAATCTAACATATTCTCTCCAAAAAATTTGTCTAATAAATCCTTCTACTGAAGATATTATTTTCTTTTTAATATTAGATGCATAAAAATAATCTAATACTTTATTAATAACATATTCTGGACTTAATAAACCTATATTTAATAATACAGATATATTACTATGTTCGCCGTATATTACATCTTTTGATATTGCATCCTGAGTTGGTCCAAAACTATTTAATTTTTTAATTAAAAATATATTAAAATGAGATTCGGCGGAAGTATGAGTTATCGGGTAATAAATCGATTCAATAGATCCAAAATTACTAGGAAAGTATTTAGAAATATAATTCTTAGCTTCTTTTATATATTTATTATTATATGTCTTAATTTTTAATTCTTCATATTCTTTATCAAATTTTTTTCTATTTTCTGTATCAAAGCTCCATTTACCATATAATGGTTTATCCCCATCCATTAATATATCTAACTTTTTACGTTGCCATTTATAAAACTCTGCATGACTATATATTGTATTTTTTATGGTAGATTTATATTCTTCTAAATTTTTATTAGTTTCTAAAAATAACGGAGAATCATGATAAATAACTTTATATTTATTAATTAATGGATAATCTATTGGATTATACATATGAACATCATCTGATAATTTATATATTTTTTTTATATTATTAAATGAAATATACTCAATATCAATATCTTTTAATTTTTTACAAAGATAATCATAATAATAATTTAAACCTGCTATGTAAACAACTAATTTTTGTTTATGATATTTATTATTTATATAATAAGGATCTTCAATTAAAATTATCTTATCATAATCTTTTAATAATTTTATATTTTTAAATAATTGAGTTGGTAATATTAAAAATATTTTCATATTTGGAGCTAGGTTTTTGCTCTTTATATAAAAAAAGAATATTATTTAATATCTAATTAATATTTGTTTCAAGTTTAAACATAAATTTCATATGTCCTTTATCTAAAAATTTACGTAATAAAAATTCTTTTTGCCTATATTCAATTTCTTTGTATTTATTATTTATTAATTTTGCATTGTTTAATTCTTTTCTTATAATTGATAATTCTTCATAATGAGAAGGACAAAACAATCCTCTAAATGCAGAAATTAATTTAGTATGTTTTCTACATTTAAATGCATGACATAACTCAGCACCATTTTTATTATATCTATCATATTTACTTAATGGATTTGAAGTTATTATTTTATTATCTTTATGGCTAATTACTAAATTAGGATTTTTAATGTTATCATTATAATCATAACGATATATATGATTTTTATAAGAATCACTACGATAATTTAGATTTTTATTTAAGAATTTAGGAACCTTTATATTTAATTCTGATAAAATCTCTTTCTTATTATTATATGATTTTATATAAGTCTTATTTAAATCATACATATTGATTTTATCTCTATCTTCACACATTATTTATATTAATTTTGTTATTTTTTCAATTATTTATTTAAATAATATTAAACATATCTACTTTAGAATGATATTTATCATATTTAAATTAGTCATTCCTTCAATTGAATGTTTTTTACAATATAATGGCTTATTAAATCCAAAAATTGCACGTAATTCACATTTATCTGTTAAACATACTTTTTGAATTACATTAATCATATCCAATTTAGAATGTGATTTACAATATAGTGGTTTATATGGTTTATATCCAAAAGTTGCTAATTTTTTACAATTAAGACATTTAGAACCAATAAGATTTATCATATTATCTAATGCATGTTTTTTACAATGGGTTGGTTTTTTAATACCATATGATGGTTGAATCATACAATTAGTTTCTAAACATCTTTTTCTTAAAACGTTAAACATACCCTTTTCTTTATGTTCACTACAATTTATTGGAACTCCCCATTTAAATCCATATGATGGTTGCTTAATACAGTCGTCATATAAACATTGTTTTGCCATTACATTAAACATTTTTTTATCTTTATGTAATTTACAATTTAATGGGATTTTAGAAACAAATCCGTAAATAGCTTGTTTTTTACAACTAGAATTATTACAAATTTTAGGCATTGTTTATATATTAATTTTATAATATAATTATTCAATTTTTTAAATAAAATTGATTTTTTTTTATTTAAGGTATATATAAAATGGAATTTTTAACTTCTGGACAAATAGAATTATTAAAAACTATTAAACCATTAAGTGAATGGGAACATGAATTAAATATATATGATTATGATAGTGATAGAGGTTGGAATATGATTGAAGAAGAATTTTGGCAATATAATAAACCTATAACTTATGATGATTTTAAATATGCGGGGAGAGATATGACTATTATAAATAATGATTTGATATTAATTAATAAATTAAAAGATTTAGAAAACGAAATTAAATCTAGAATTGTAAATTCTCATTATCATAATATTGCAAAAAGAATTATATTAGATTATCAAATAAATGATTTAACTTATAATAATGCTTTAGAAAATCTAACTAGTATTAGAAATTTAATATATGTTTCTAAATATGATCAAATAGTAAAGATACAAAGATTATTTCGCTGGGTAAAAAAATTACCAATTTTATGGAAAATTGCAGAATATTATTCAGCAAAAAAATATAAACCTGAAAATATATTAAAATATATTAAACTTGATTAGGTTTATATTGAATAGATAATTTACAATTCTTTGTATCATCTATAATTTTATTTTTTTTATAATAACTATTAGGACACCAATTTACATTATTACATGTACAATTATATTTTAAAAATTTTATTTTTTTATTTTTTAATAAATATAAAATTTCATCATAAGAATCAAATATTGGCATTTTATCATAAACTACTTTTTCTGAATTTTCAATAATTTCATATTTTGTTATTAATAAAGAATGAAATATATCGTTCGTACAGCCATTTATAGCATGTTGATGTGAGAATCCGAATACAATTCCACAATCATTACAATAATGATCTAAAGTATCATCTAAAAAATTATTTAATGTTTCACTTTTATGGTATGGCTCATCTATATTATTTTTATCATATAGCATATAATCTATATCTCCTTTGCACATTGGACATATTACATAATCGGCGCCACTAGGAGTTTCAATAAAAAACCCTACTTGTTCGCAATTATGACATTTATTGTTTTTAAATTCTATTGTATCTTTCATATTTTAAAAATGAATTTTATACTTGTATGATTCTTATAATATATAAAAATATTTTTTAATACTTATTTTTTTAAATTTATTTTATATTTAATTTTATAAAATTGGAAATTTGGAATTTTATTCCTATTTTATATAGTAAGTATATTATTATATATTAAATATCCTCATTATGTATTAAATATATACTTATTTTTTGGAAAATTGATTTTCCCCAATTTTCCCATTTTACAGTTTTACTAATATATGACAATAAGTAATAAATTATATATTTAAGTTTTATAAAATCTTATTTATAGAAAATAAAAAAACATTTTCCAATTTTATAAAATTATAATTTAAATATATTTTATAAATAAAAATATAAAATATGACATTTATATGT
>JACCDV010010080.1_pt1 | contig 20983 bp, 16 predicted proteins | sample 7446131 | NCBI WGS metagenome assembly JACCDV01 (sample SAMN15323448, study PRJNA562643) | freshwater metagenome | isolation source: river surface water | place: USA:Blue River Watershed | collected 2017-08-17 | reverse complement strand
GGAATTTCCGTATGCGGGCAAGCTCAAGGTCGGTGGCCTCACCCCTGCCGAGGTGCATGCCTTGCTCACACAGCGCCTTGCGCATTACCTGAAGCAGCCCAGATTGTCGGTGCGGGTACTGCACTACCGCAGCAAGCGGGTGTATGTCGATGGCGAGGTGAAGGCGCCCGGCGTGCTGCCGATCAACGATATCGCGATGACGCTGACCGAGGCGATCAATCGCGCCGGCGGCATGAACCCGGTGGCCGACCAGAGCCGCATCATGGTCAGCCGCGACGGTCGCAGCTACCAGATCAACCTGCCGCAACTGGTGCAGCGCGGTGTCAATCCCGCATCCGTGGTGTTGATGCATGGTGACGTGGTGCGGGTGCCGTCACGCGAAGAAAACAAGATTTTCATCTCCGGCGAAGTCAGCGCACCGCGCGCGCTTCCGATGCGCAATGGCCGGCTGACGCTGAACGAAGCGCTGGGCGAGGCGGGCGGCATCAATCCCGTCACCGGCGATGCGCGCCAGGTCTATGTGGTGCGTCGCACGCAGGAGCAATCGGTGGTCTACCAGCTCGATGCGAATGCCCCCGGTGCACTGGCGATGGCCGAAGGCTTCGAACTCAATCCCAAGGATGTCGTGTATGTCGCGGCAACGCCGCTGACCAACTGGAACCGCACCATCAGCGCGATGATTCCCGGCGCGCTGCCGACGGCCGTCATCGCGACCACGCCCGGCCGCTGAAGGACAGTCTGACGTGCGCCCCTTCATCCTCTTGCTCTGCACCGGCAACCCCGGCCGCCGCCTTGTGGCTGCATGGCCGTGGCGCGCTCTGCTGCCGTCGCATGAGCTTTTTTCTGCCGGCCTGCATGCGCGTGATCGCGCGCCGGGCGCCACGCTTCCCATTTGACGAGGACTGCCGCCCTTGATGTCCAACCCACCGCCACAGCTTGCCTATCAGGCCGACCCGCCGATCTTTCTGTCCGACGAAGGCGACACCGACCTGCGCGCGTATGTGCAGACCTTGTCCGAGCACCGCTGGCTGGTGTGCTGGGTCGCGCTCGCGGTGCTGGCCGCCGGCATCCTGTATGCATTCCTCGCCCGGCCGGTGTACGAAGCGACGCTGATGGTGCATGTGGAAGAGAAAGGGCAGCGCGAGCCGAAGAACATCCTTGGTGAGGCCGGCTCCATGATCGACTACAAGACCCCGGCAGCAGCCGAGGTCGAGCTGCTGCGCTCGCGACTGGTGGTCGCGCGTGCGATCGACCGCATGAAGCTCTACCTCGATGCGCGTCCGCAGCGGCTGCCGCTGCTCGGCCATTGGATCGCGGCCAGCGGACTGGTGACGCAGCTGCCGTCGCTGCAGGGCCTGGGCGGTTATGCGTGGGGCGACGAGCGCATCGTGCTGACGGATTTCGTTGTGCCCGACCTGCTGGAAAACCGTGAGTTCACCCTGACCGCGATGAGCGACGGGCGTTACTTGGTGGCCGAGCCCGAATCCGGCCTCCGGTTCGAGGGCCGGGTCGGCTTGCTGCTCAATGCGTCCACGCGTTACGGGCCGGTGCTGCTGCAGGTTGACAGCCTGAGCGCAGCACCCGGCACGCGCTTCACGCTGGTACGCAGTTCACGACTGTCCGCGATCGAAGCGGTGCAGAAATCGCTGGACGTGGGCGAAGTCGGCAAGCAATCCGGCGTGGTGCTGGCGACGCTGAAGGGCGCGACGGCGGACGGCGTCTATCAGCTGCTGTCCCACATCGGCCAGGAATACATGGCGCAGAACAGTGCGCGTCGCACCGAAGAGGCAGACAAGTCCCTGGCCTGGCTGAACCAGCGCTTGCCGGAGCTGAAGCAGCAGCTGGAGCAGGCCGAGGCGCGTTACAACCACTTTCGCAATCTGCATGGCACGGTCGATATCGGTGAAGAGGGAAGGATCAACCTGCAGCGCTCGGCAGCGGTACGCACTCGCAAGATCGAGCTTGAACAAAAGCGGCTGGAACTGCTGTCGCGCTATACCGCCAACCATCCGGCCGTGGTGGCGGTCGACGACCAGCTGCGCGACGTGAATCGCGAACTGCGTGACGCCGCGAACCAGTTGCGCGAGCTGCCGGTGCTGGAGCAGGAGATGGTCAAGCTCGCGCGTGATGTAAAGGTGAACAACGAGCTGTATGCCGCCTTGCTGTCCACCGCGCAGCAACTGCAGCTGATCACGGTCGGCAAGACCAGCAATGTGCGGCTGGTCGATGCGCCGGAAAAGCCGGACCAGCCGGTGATGCCGAACCGGCCGCGCATCATCGCGGCAGCGGCGTTTGCCGGGCTGTTCCTTGGCGTGCTGGCCGCCTTCCTGCGTCGCTCCCTGCAGACAGCCATCGATGATCCGGAAGAGATCGAGCGCGGCTTCGGCTTGCCGGTGTACGCGAGCATTCCGCACAGCGCCATGCAGCAGACCCTGACCGACAGCACGCGCGATCCGACGCGCCTGCCTTTGCTCGCGCGCGTGTCCAGCATGGACATCGCGGTCGAGGGCTTGCGCAGCTTTCGCACCGCGCTGCAGGTATGCCTCACGCATGCCGGCAATCGCGTGGTGCTGATCACCGGGCCGACCGAGGGCATGGGCAAGTCCTTTGTGTCGGTCAATCTGGCGTCCATCATCGCCGCCAGCGGTCGCCGCGTGTTGCTGATCGATGGCGACCTGCGCGACGGCCAGTTGCATCGTTACTTTCATGCGCCGCGCGCTGGCGGCTTGTCCGACATTCTGGCGGGTGCGCCACCGGCCGGGCTGTTGCGGCACAGTGTGCTGGAGAACCTCGACTTCATTGCCACCGGCAGCCTGCCACCGAATCCGTCTGAATTGCTGCTGCGCCCGGCACTGGCCGCGATGCTGGCCGAGCTCGAGCCGCAGTACGACGTGGTGCTGATCGATGCCGCACCGCTGCTGGCGGTGGCCGACAGCCTGGTGATCGGCGCGCATGCCGGCACCATCTTTCTCGCGACGCGCTCCGGCGTCACGCGGCCGGGCGAAATCGCCGAAGCGATGAAGCGCCTCGCGCGCGCCGGCCTGTCGGCGCGCGGCGTGCTGTTCAACGACATCATTCCGCGTCCCGGACGCTATGCGTATGGCGGTCGCTATGGGTATGGCAAGCTACGTCAACTGGGATACAGCACCGATGCGCAGCGCATTGTCCCTTCAGAGACCTGAGCGGTCGGGCGCGATGCACGCCGATGCCTTGCCCGCGTCGCTGCCGCAGGACCCCGGGCTGTCATCGGAATTCCATCGCTGGCCCTTGCCGGGCTATCTGTGGGCGGCGCTCGAGCGTCACACGCAGAGCATTTTCTGCACCGAGCCGCACCTGCGCATCCATGGCGGGCTGACCGGCGACGTCGAGTCCTGGGTTCAGCGCGACGCAGGACGCATCAGCGGGCTGTGGCTGTTTCGCCGACGCGGGCGCGTCGTTCGCGTGCTGAATGAGGTGGCGAGTGTGACCGTGGCAGGGATCGACGCCTTTGCCGATGCCGTATTCACGCGTTATCGCGACATTGATGCGATCGAATGGCATGCGCTGCATCTGTCGGAGGGGCCGGTACCGCAGCGACGACTGTCGCGGTCACACCGGTTTCAACGACCGTGCCAGTCTGCGGTGGTATCCGATGATTATGTCCTCGACCTGCCCGCGAGTATCGATGCATGGCACGGCAGCCTGTCGCGCAGCACACACGACAAGCTAAGGCAATGCCAGCGCCGTGCGCAGCGACACCGCCCGGCGGTCGCCTTCCGGCTGCTGAGCGCGCAGGACATCACCGACGCTGAGGTCAGGGCCGTGCTGCAACTGAGCCGGGCCCGCATGCGCGCAAAGGGCAACCGCTACGGGATGGATGCGCGCGCCGAGCGAGCGCTGTGCGCGCTGATGCGCGAGCGTGGATGGCTGGCCGCCATCGAGATCGATGGCAGGCTGTGCGCCGGCCTGCTGTGCACCTTGGCCGGCCGGGATCTGTACATGCATGTGATCGCGCATGATCCCCACTTCGATGCGCTGCGGCCCGGTTACCTGTGCTGTGCGCTGGCGATCGAGGCCGCGATCGCGCAGCGCTTGCAGCGCTTTCATTTCCTGTGGGGCTGGTATGACTACAAGGTGCGGCTCGGTGGCCAGCGGCGCGTGCTGGAACACGGGCTGTTATGGCGCGGCTGGCTGGCGGCTTGCCGGCATCCGCTGTGGCTGCTGCGACAGCAGCTGCGGATCGGCATCGCACGGATGCGAGAGCGTCGTATCGCGCAGCGCATGCAGGGGCGTGACATTGTTCATTGATGCGCGGCAGCTCAATGACGGCCGCGCACTGGTCGTCACCGTGTGCGTGATCGGCGCCGGTGTCGCGGGCATCACGATTGCGCGCGAGCTGGAAGCGCACGGGGTGGATACCTGCGTGCTGGAGAGTGGCGGCTTCGAGCCGGATGATGCCACGCGTGACCTGTACCGGGGTGAGGCGACCGGCATGCCATATCAGTTTGCCGATGGCTGCCGCGCGCGCTTCCTTGGCGGCAGCAGCAATTGCTGGGGCGGCTGGAGTCGGCCACTCGACCCGTGGGACTTCGAGCAACGCGACTGGGTGCCCTACAGCGGCTGGCCCTTCGGCCTTGCGCACCTGATGCCATACTACGAGCGCGCGCATCCGGTGCTGCAGCTCGGGCCGCTGAATTTCGACCCCGCGTTCTGGGAGGCAGCGATCGCGCGACCGGATGTACGGCGCGTCCCTTTGCACAGTGGTCGCGTGCGCGATACGGTGTCGCAGTTCAGCCCGCCGGTACGTTTCGGGCGTGTGTATCGCAAGGCTTTGCAGCGTGCCGCGCATGTGCGTGTATTCCTGCATGCGAATGTGACTGCGCTGGTGCCGGACCGCAGCGGCGCACGGCTCAGTCATGTGCAGGTGCAGACACTGAGCGGCAAGCGGATCACGGTCAGTGCACGCCTGTTCGTGCTGGCGACCGGTGGCATAGAAAACGCGCGCCTGCTGCTGGCGTCGCATCAGGTGCTTCCTGCGGGTGTCGGCAACCGGCATGATCTGGTGGGTCGCTTCTTCATGGACCATCCACGCATGCAAGCCGGACATGTGCGCTTTGCGCCGTGCTGGAACCGCAACAAGCTGTATGACATCAAGTACAACTACCAGAGCCGCGCGGTGCGTGCGCACGGGCAGCATGTCGCCGCACAGTTCGCATTGACGCCGCAGGCGATGGCAAGCGAGCGTGTATTGAATGCGCGGCTGTGCTTCAGCTCGGCCTTCCCGGGAGAGGGCAGCGCCGGCGCGCAGTCACTGTTTCGCTGCAAGCAGGCCTTGCTGAAGAAAGACCAGCCCGGCTGGCGCTGGCGCGATGCATTGCGCACGATGCTGGGCGACCCGGTCAACACCTTCCTGTATGGCTTTACCCGGCTCTATCATCCGCGCTTCCTGATTCGCGGCGTCAGCTTTCAGGTGATTGTGGAGCCGGTGCCCAACCCGGACAGCCGGGTGCGCTTGTCTGCGACGCGGCGCGATGCACTCGGCCTGCCACGGGTCGACGTCGACTGGCGTATCGATGCCCTGTCGCGCCACACAGCCGACCGCACGCTGGCGCTGGTCGCGCAGGAACTGGAAATGGCAGGCGTGGCCTGCGTCGATACCGGCCCCTCGATGCTCAGCAACGGATGGCCGGACAGCTGGGAACCCGAGGGTACCTGGCATCACATGGGGACCACGCGCATGCATGTCGATGAACGACATGGCGTGGTCGATGCTGATTGCCGTGTGCATGGCATGGCCAATCTCTACATTGCCGGCAGCTCGGTGTTCCCGACGGCTGGCGCAAACTTCCCCACCATTACGATCACGGCGCTCGCACTGCGGCTTGCCGATCATTTGCATCAGCAGCTGCGTCAAGGTGATTTGCCGCCACTGGCGGATGCTGCGTCCGTCGTTCAAGCAGCTGCCTGAACAATGACGGCGGGCGTGGGGAGTGCGTCGCATGGCACGACCGCATTCATCGCAATGATCAAGGCTGCCGCACTGCCGACCGTCTTCACGCGCTTCGCAGTGCGTACAGTTTTCGTAGTGCTCATCGTTTTCGCAGTGCTCATCGTCTTCGCAGTCTTCGCAATCCTCGTACATCCCACAATCCTCGTAGATATCACCATTCTCGCAATCCTCGCAGTCCTCACAGCCCTCACAGTCGCCCGCACACGCTGAACTGAATCTCGCCCTCATGGCAGCGCGCTGAGCTGCCGCTGTTCTTTCGTTTCCGGATATCGATAAAGCGCGTCAATGGCGTGATATTCGTTCGCCAATAATTTTTCCACACGAAAATTTTTTCGCTTTCCAGCAGGAACTCTTCTCTCAAAGCAATGCTCAGACACAAGCATTTGCCAGCGATCTCGCTTGAGATCAACACAACCAAAGGGAGAAATTCTTGATGATCAACGTGTCATTCCATAGCAAAGCAAAGCGTGTACTGTCGCTGTCGGCAGCCGCCAGCGTGTCGGTACTTCTCGCAGCCTGCGGTGGTGGCACCGGCTCTGCTCAGTACTCGATCGATTCCAGCGGTAACCTGACGTCAGCCAGCGCGAGCACCAAGCTTGCGAACGGTTCGACGCAGACCACGTCTGTCAGCACCACGCCGTCGACGACCACGGGTTCGACGACGACCACGACCACGACCGGTACGACGACCACGACGGGCACCACCACCGGTACCACCACGGGCACGACCGCCGGCACCACCACGGGTACTACAACGGGCACGACTGCCGGCACTACCACCGGTACTACCACGGGCACTACCACCGGTACCACTGCAGGAACGACTACGGGCACGACTACCGGCACGACTACCGGCACGACTACCGGCACGACTACCGGTACCACCACAGGTACGACCACAGGTACGACCACCGGCACCACCACGGCAACACCGATGCCCCATGGGCAGACTGGCACCGCATGGACGCTGACCTTCCAGGATGAGTTCAATTCGTGGAATACCGCGAAGTGGAACGACACCATCTGGTACGAGGCCAGCAACCCGACCAAGAACTACACGGTGTCCAACGGCAGCCTGAAGATCTGGCCGCAGCGTGATGCGACCGGCAAGTTCTTCAACCGTACCATCGACACCGACGGCAAGTACTACCAGACCTATGGCTTCTTCGAGATCGAAGCCAAGCTGCCGATCGGGAAGGGCACCTGGCCGGCGTTCTGGTTGTTCAACCACATCGGCTCACGTCGCCCCGAGATCGACATCATGGAAGCCTATGCCGGCGGCGGTCCCGCTTCCGGCTGGTCAGATGCGAACTTCCACCCGACCGCCTATGCACCGACGGTGTGGATTGATGCCGGTCGCCTCGCAGGCACCAAGACCATTCTCACCAGCGACCTGTCGGCTTCGTTCAACAAGTACGCCGTGAAATGGGAACCGAACCGCCAGACCTTCTACTTCAATGGTCGTGAGGTTTACACGCTGGCAGTGACGATGCCGGACCCGATGTACATCATGCTCGACCTCTGGTACGGCAGCGCGAGCGGCCAGCCGGACAACACCACGCCGCAAGGTATCGGCAACTCGTACGAAATCAATTACGTGCGTGCATGGAAGCAGGGCTGATCACCGTCCTCAGCAGATAGTCAAACATCCGCATCAGCACGACCGCCCGCCCCCGCGGGCGGTTTTCAAGCCAGCCTCGTGCTGGCTTTTTTTTGCGCATCGCCAAGGTCGGCCATTCGCGTTCCCGCATCATCGTCGGATGAATTGTCTACGACGATGGTCGCTTGCTCTGTTAATCCTTGCCGCGCCAGCGCTGTATGGCGGAGGTGATGCCGGCGCACGCGCGCGCAGTGACAACCGTGCTGTCCTGTCAGGCACGCATACGGGCATACACAATGGCGCGCAGGCACTACCTGAGCGCGGTCCGTCATCACCCGCACCATCGACACCCTTGCCGTTGCCGGACAAGATCAATGACGGCGACACCATCGATCTTGACTGCGGCCGTATCTATGCCGGCACGCTGAACCTGAGCGGGCGCCATCAGGTGACCGTCCGAACCGTGGGTGATTGCGGTCCGGCGGTGATCACACCGTCACGCCCGATAGAGCGCTGGCGGCGTGACAATCGCGACCCGCAGCTCTGGATCGCCGAGTGGCCATCGGCACCGCTGTTGCTCGAGCTGGAAGGACGCTATCTGCCGCTGGCGCATTATCCGAATGCACGCACCCCCTGGGCACAGGGCGTGCGCGTCGCAGATCAGCGCCTGCGCGTAAAACTGCCATCGACCGATCTGGTCGGTGCAAACCTGGTCTGGCGTGCGGCCGACTGGCTGATCCAGGAGCGGCGCATTGCGCAGGTGGAGGACCAGGTGCTGAACCTGGCGGCAGGCGATGACGAAGGCTTCGGCTTGCTGCCGCAGACCGCGTTCTATGTCGAGGGCAAACGCTGGATGATCGATACGCCCGGTGAATGGGCGTGGCATGAGGGCTTGCTGTTCCTGCGCATGCCGGACCGCGGTTCGCCGGCCGGCCGCATTCGTGCGCTGTCGGCCGGCCCCGTGGCAGACACATTAGCAATATCGGCAATATCGGCACGCGATGCGCAAGACATCACGATCGACGGCATCCTGATCCGCACCGCAGCGATCGGGATCGACGGTTCCGGCAGCCAGCGGCTGACGGTGCGCGATACACGCATCATCCATAGCATCGATGCGGCGATCATTGCAGGCTCGGGCAGCCAGATCACGCGGGTGCAGGTCGAGGGTACGGTCAGGCATGGCATACGCGCGGATGATGATGCGCGCGCTGTGCGCATCACGGATTCGCAGATCCGCGGCGCCGGTATGCTCGGCATGCCCAAGCGTTCGAAGGGCGCCATTGTTTTCGAGCAGGCGCAAGGGCAGCAGATCCGTGGCAACCGCATCAGCGATGCGGCGTACATCGGGATTCGCGTGTTCCGGCATGCACAGGTCAGTGACAACCTGATCGAGCGCGCGTGCCAGCGCCTGTCGGACTGCGGCGGCATCTACACCTTTGCCCGCGACCATGCACCGCTGCATGTTGTCATCGAGCGCAACCGCATTCACGCGCTTGGTGGCGACACCTCGTTCGGCATCTACCTCGATGATTTCGCGAACGGGGTGGTGGTGCGGGAGAACATCCTGTCGCGCAATCCGTCCGGTATGCAGCTGCACAATGGCTTTCGCAACCGTATCGAGCGCAATCGCTTCATCGACAGCCGCCGCGAGCACCTGTTGTTCAACGAAACCGCCGAGCTGCCCGTCATCGATGGCAACCAGGTAACGGGCAATCGCTTTCATGGTCCGGCATCGGTGCCGGTGTTCCGGCTCTGGAGCCGGCATGGCGGTGCACATGTCGCGCGCTTTGCGCACTTCGGTCGCAATGTGTATGCGGGCGCGCCGCGCAGGATGGCCGAGATCGAGGGGCAGGGACTGCTTGATTCCGTGCAGTGGCGGCAATGGTCGGGCGAGCGGCGTCAGTCGGGTGTTCAGGCGGGCACTCAGGCGGGCGTTCATGCGGGCATGCAGGCTGACATGCAGGTCGATGCGCGGGCACCGCACCGCTCAGCCACGGGGGCGGCGCCATAGCGCGAGCGGCAGCGTCACCGACAGGCCGAGCAGGAACAGCGTATTGGTCAGCAGGTAGCGTCCGGCCAGCCGCATGGGCTCGCAGCCCAGGCGGTACAACCATTCGAGGCCGCAGCGCTGCCAGCCGGGCGGCGCGCGGCGCAGCGTGCCTGCGTGGTAGTCGAAGGCCGCGCCGACACCGACCATCACCGCGGGTAGGCGGCCGCGCTGCGACGCCATCCACTTCTCCTGCTTCGGGCAGCCCAGCCCGACCAGCACCAGTGTCGCGCCAGACCGCGCAATGCTGGCCGCGATCAGCGCCTGATCTTCGTCATTCAGCGGCCGGAAGGGCGGCGACAGCGTACCCGCCAGCTGCAATGCCGGCAGTGTGATACGCAGCCGCTCGGCCAGCAGCGCGAGGGTGGGCTCGGTCCCACCCAGCAGGAAAACCGGCAGCTGCAAGCGCGCGGCTTCGGCCAGCAGCTTGCCCATCAGGTCCGGGCCTGCCAGCCGTTGCTGTTCGGGCCAGCCCAGTCGGCGCATCAGCCACGCGACCGGTGCGCCGTCCGCGGCATTCATGTCCGATACCTGAAGTGCCGCGCGCAGCGCTGCATCGGTGCGGGCCGCTACCAGCGAGTGCACATTGCACAGGCAGACCATGCGTGATTCGCGCGCATGGGCCCAGCGCAGGATGCGGCCCAGCGCGAGTTCCCATGACAGCGCATCGACACGAACACGAAACAGCTGTGCGGCCTCGGCAGCGGAGCGGGACTCCGGGGACATCGCTTGCATCATCTGTTCGGCCATCCGTTGATTGAAACGCGCCGGCGCATGCGGTGCACTGAGCGCTCGCAAGGCAGGCGCCGCAGGTGCACGGCAAGATCAAGCTTGCTGATGACCTGCTTTCCGGGAGGCTGATGGACCTGATCACGCGCGCACTGCAGCAATGCAGGCAACGCCTCGACGAGGCCTTCAATGCATTTGCCGGCGACGACCCCGAGCAATCGCGGATGGAACTGCGCAGTCTCGACGACCTGCCATTGCGCGAGCACGCACGGCTGCCGTACGAGGACAATGCCTTCGATTGGGTCGCCTGCCATCAGCTGATCGAAACCTGCGGCAGCCACGAACGGCAGGTGCGGCTGCTGCGCGAATTGCTGCGCGTCGCACGGCGTGGCATCTTCGTGTCCACCGCGAATCGCTGGCATCCGCTGGCGCGCTGGCTGCGGCCTGAGCGCGATGCAGACTTGCTCGATGCGCTGGCGCTGAAGACCATGGTCGATGTGCTGCCCGGCCGGCCGCTGTGGCGGCTCGGTCACGTGCGGCTGGCTGGACTCAAGTCACATTATTTTCTGATGGTGTGGAAAGGCGAACGGCAGCAATCCACTCATCCCGATGACGCCGGTTTCAGTCGCTCGGACGCGCAGGATGATCGCCCGCAGGCACCGATGAGGGGCATGATGAAGGGTGCGATGAAGGGCACGATGAAAGCCGAGCCGGGGTCGAGTCGCTGAAGCTGTCAGCACACAGCGCGCCATTGCACACGCGCTGCGCTGCGTCGACGCGGCGCGCAATACAGGCGAGGAAGTCGTCCAGCGCCTGCCACAGCCCCAGCGCATCCACATCGGCACTGTGCAGCCACAGGTGGAACATCGATCCCTCGCGGCACGCGTGCGCGAGCAGCGCATACAGACGCGACAGCCAGTCGTCCTCGGCCAGTGCGACCGTCAGTGCGCGATGCCGGTATCGCCAGTGGCGCTGCGATATGAAATTTCGCAGCAAGACGCTGCACGGGTGCGGGTAGAACTGCAGCGTGGTCGGCAACTCGAAGGGCGTCGGGCCGGCATCGATACGCAGGTTCTGCGTGCTGCGCGCATAGCGAAAGCCCGCTGCGCGCACCAGTGCGACATGCTCGCGCCGGTACTTCCCGCCGGGATAACAGAAGCCCTGCACGGCATGCCCCAGCTGGTCTTCCAGCGCCGCCTTGCCATCGCGTATCTGCCGCCATGCAGCCGTACGGTCCAGATACGCGAGAAAGCGGTGCTCGGCCGTGTGCGAAGCCAGTTCGAATTGCGTATCCAGTTCGCGCAAGGCTGCCGCAGGCATCACCGGCGCACCCTCGCAGTTCGTCACCGGCACATAGAAAGTGGCCGGGATCCCGTGCCGCGCCAGCAGTGCCGCGACGCGCAGATCCAGCGGATGACCATCGTCCACCGACAGCGTGAAGCGCAGCGGCGCCCTCGTTGCCCTCGTTGCCATCGCTGTCATCGTTGGCATCGCCGGCATCGCCGGCATCGTACGCAAGGGCTGCAAGGGCTGCATCGTGCTCACGGACGCGCTGGCCCGGTCGCCGGTGCTTCGGGTGACGCGGTGGCCAGCTCCCCGGTGGCGATGTGACATGCATCGATGATGCCCTGTGCGGCGCTGTCGAAGCTGTAGCGCTGTACCCGCTGCAGACCGTAACGGCTGAACGCTTGCCAGCGCGCAGGATCGGACAACAGTTGCACTGCGCAGCTGGCCCACGCATCGACGCGCAGCTCGCGGATATGGCCATTGCGTCCCTCGATCACCAGCTCGCCTGCCACGCCGGCCTGCGGCGTCACCAGCACCGGGAGCCCGGCCGCGCAGGCCTCGTTCGCGACAATGCCCCACACATCGCCATGGGTCGGGAACAGGAACAGCCGCGCCGACCGGTACAGTGCCGGCAGCTCGGCCTGCGATGCAAAGCCATGGAAGCTGACATCAACCGCAGCGCTGGCACCGGTCGATACGGCAGCCTCGCGCAAGCGCCGCTCCAGGCTGCCGGCGCCCACGATCCGCAGCCGCACACGTCGCCGCAGCCGGCGCGCAGTCTCGCGCGCGACTGCGAGCGCAAACAACGGGTCCTTTGCCGGTTCCAGCCGGCCGCAGAACAGGAAGTCAAACTCGCGCGTCGTTCCCGCTGACGGCACAAACGCGGCATTGTCGATGCACAGCCATGAGTAGGTGCAGCGCTGCGGGTCCACGCCATACGCGCGAAACAGCCGCTGTCCGCCGTCACTGGCTGCGATGAATGCCTGCGACCGTGCAAACAGATAGCGTCGCACCAGCCGGTGCAGCCAGCTCAGCGAGCGCTCCGACTGGTCGGTGCCATCGGTCATCGCGATATGCGCGCGTGCCGTCGACCGGTGCCTGACTGATGAGCCCGCGCGCGTCCAGCCGAATGCATACAGGTGGGTCGGATTGAAGCCATCGGTGATCACCACGTCGGGCTGCAAATGCTGCAGCAGCGGCAGTACGTCCGGGTTGTGGTGGATGTAGCGGCCGTGCAGCGTCAGGTAACGTTCGCGCAGCGTATGGTGGATGAAATGCATCGGCGGCAGGTCCCACGCGCGGTTCGGCTCACGTGCTGCGCAAAACACGGCATGAAAGTCGATGCGCGGCGCTTGTGCCAGCCGGTTGAAGATCGGTATCCGGTAAGGCGGCGGCAGGTTGGTGACCAGGGCGACCCGCATCAACGCTGCCTCGCGTGCTGCGAGCGCCAGCGCAGCCAGCCGTCGAGCCGGCCGCGCGTGATCGCCAGACCATGGGTCAGTCCCTGCATCAGGGTCCGTGCCAGCTCACGCAGCGTGGTACTGCCGTCAGGCCTGGCCAGCACCGCCATCAGCGAACTGAGGAATGGCTTTGCGAGCGGCGACAACAGACCGCGCAGGATCACCCATACCGGCAGGTGGTGCTTCGCATACATGGCGCCGGTGCCGCGCGCACGTTGCCGTGCAGCGCGGCGCGCGATCGGGCTGTCACCACGCGCCGGCGGCTCGACCCGATGGTGCACGCCGGCCGTGGGCTCATGCGCAATCACGGCGCCTTCGCGCAATGCGCGCAGCACAATGTCGGTCTCTTCGCCGGCGCCGAACCACTGGCCGACGCCCAGTCGACCGTCAAAGCCGCCGATGCGCGACGCCAGTTCGCGCTGCAGGAACAAGGTAATCGATGCGACCGGAAAATCACGAAAGCGCGCGGAGCGCGGCCAGCTCAGCAGGCCCGGTGGTGACGGTTCATGCTGTTCGAGCCAGCGCACCACCACGCCGTGAGGCCGGTCACGTCGGCGGCTGCGCATCATCACCCGCTCCAGCGTGTGCGGCTGGTACCAGCAATCGTCATCCGGAAAGCCGAGCCAGTTACCCTGCGCGACGGCGATGCCGGCATTGCGCGCCAGCGCGAGGTTGGGTGGGTGGTGGCGCAGATGGCGCAGCACCAGTCCGAGACAGCGTGCGCGATGCAGCACCGGTTGCAAACGCTCGTCGTCATTCTGGTCGACGACGATCACTTCAAAGTCGTGAAAGGTCTGCACCAGCAGCGAGTCGAACAGCCGGTTCAGCTCGACCGTGCGGCCGACAGTGGCCAGCACCAGTGAAAACTCACGCATGGGTGCTTCCTTTCGCAGGACTTGCAGGGTTCGCGGCCGGCTGCAGCGAGGATCGCAACAGTGGACGTATCAATGCTTGCGTCAGTGGTTGCAGCAGCGGACGCAGCTGATGGCGCAGCAGATAGCGCAGCACATGCAGCGCCTGCGCCGCCGGCCGGGAGCGCGTGTGATGCAGCCTCACGCGCAAGTCCTCCCGCATTGCCTGTCGGCGTTCGCGCGTGGACAGGCTGCCCGCATGTTCGCGGAAGGCCGTCAGCGGCTGCGCCAGTTGCAGCGGTGATGCGATCCGCGAGAGCCGCAGCCACAGGTCGTAGTCCATCGCGTAGCGCCACTGCAGATCAAAGCCGCCCGCTTCACGCAGCAGTGCGCGTTCGACGAAGGTGGCCGGGTGCGGGATGAAATTGCCGCGGATCAGGCGGTTGCGGCTGTAGCGCGGCGCCTGCCAGCCCTCGGGCTCGAGCTTGCCATCGATCGCGCGCAGCGTGCGGCCGAACAGCCAGCGGCAGCCGCTGGCGTCAATGGCACGCGCGACCGTGGCCAGCACATCGTCATGCAGGTAGAAGTCATCCGCATGCAGGAATGCAACGATGTCGCCTCGCGCTGCTTCGAGGCCAGCATTCATCGCGCGCGCGACGCCGCCGCGCACATCGCGCAGCACGGTGATCTGGCGGCACCCGTCCTCCAGCGCCGCGATGCGTGCAAGGCTGCCGTCGCTGGAGCCGCCATCGACGAACACCATCTCGTAGCACGCATCGCGCTGCATCAGCACCGAAGCGATGCAGTCATCCAGCCATGAGGCACTGTTCAGCGTGCAGGTAATGATGGAAAAGCGCATCGCGTTTGTCCCTTGACGCGTCATTGCAGACCGACGGCGCCGGCCGGCATCCGGTACAGCGCCAGCAGCATCCCGGCCGCATGCGCGGGATCGGGACGGCGGGCCGGCTTGCCCTGGTAGTCCGGACGCGCACGGAACGTGAGCACGGCATCGACCAGTGCTTCCATCGTGTCATGCAGCCGCAGCTGGTCCGGACCCAGCGCATATACCGACAGCTCGGGTGTGCCACCCAGCCGCAGCGCGAACACGGTCTTGCCCAGCGCCAGGCCTTCCAGCACGGTCGATGCACAGGCTTCTTCGCAGACCGAGGGCACCACCAGCGCATGCGCATGCATCGCCAGCCGTAAAGTTTGCTGTGCGTCCTGCCAGCCGTGGAAGTACACCTGCGGGAAGCGTGCGCGCAGCCGCGCCTCGTCGCTGCCATCACCGGCCACTTCGAGTTGAATGTCGCGCCCCGTTGCCGAGGGGGCGCGTGCGTACAGCACCTCGATGAACCGCTCCACGCCTTTCGCCGGGTAGATCTTGGCGACGATTACGATGCGCAGAGGCAGGCTCGCATCGACATGCACGGGCTCCAGCCAGCGCAGCGCGTACGTATCGATGAAGTTGTGCACGGTGACGCCCCACTGCGTACGGCCAAAGGAGCGCGTCAGGTTACGTTGCAGGAAGTCGGACACGAACACCGTCTTGTGGCGCGCATAGCCCCGGCGCACTTCATTGCGAAAGCGCGTAACTGCCCAGGCTGATATCCGTCGTTGCACCAGGTTCGGCGTCCAGGTGCGGCACTCGGCACAGGCAATCGGGTCAAGATCCCGGCAGATCGCACCACGCTTGTAGCGGGTATGCGCCAGGCAATCGCTGCCCTGGTCGTGCCGGGTCTGGATGAAGTTGATGCGGGGCGGGATGTAGAAAGCGATGTTGGGCAAATGGCCGTGGTAATGGATCGCATCGTACGCAGCGGCGCGCCGCAGGATCGCCCGTGCAAAGCGGCGCGCCAGCACGCTGCGTTTTGGCGGCATGAAGACGCCCAGACGCATTTCCTTCCAGCCGTCGAACTGCCCGTGCAGGTCAGCAAAGAAGCGGCCATCGAAATCGAATTCGCTGCCCGCGTTCTCAGGGGTCAGGTCATCATTGCCCATCAGGTCGACCTGATGACCATCGGCGCGCAGCGCGCGCGCCAGCAGCAGCACATGGCGCGCGAGGCCACCCATCATAGGGGATGGCAAGTCTTCGCTGACGAGCAGGATACGCATCGGTGGTGAGATCGGTGGTGAGTCCTAGATGGGTGTCAGCGCAGCAGCGGTACGTGCCAGCTGCGCAGTGCGGCGCGCTCGTTGTCGCTCAGCACGAACATCAGCCCTGCCAGCAGTAGCGCGAGCCCGGTCGTCGCGATCAACACCAGCAAACCAGGCAAACCGGGCAGCGTGTGCGTGATCAGCCAGCGCAGCGGCAGCAAGGTCAGCACGGCGGCGCAACCCACCAGCAACGCCGGTCGCCAGCAGCGTGCCCACACCAGTGTCAGCGACACCGGTACCGTGCGCCCGTGCACCCATGCCAGGAACAGCGCGCTCATCAACATGGATGCAAGCAGGTGCGCCAGCGCTGCGCCGGTGATGCCGGCCAATACCGTGCCCGCATACAGCAAGGGCACGCTGAACAGGCCGCGCGCGACCGCGAAGCGTCCGGAGATGTGCGGATGGCCAAGGCCATCATTGACCAGCGACGGCAGCGTGGTCAGCGCATCGGCAAGCAAGGCCAGTGTCACCAGCAACAGCACCGGGTAGCCGGCGTCGACGAACTCGACGCCGACCCAGCGCTCGAGGAAGGCCGCACCCGCCAGCGCGATCACGGCGAGGACCGCGAAATTCAGGTAGCTCAGCAGACGCGTGGCATCGAGATACAGCGCTTGCAGCTGCGCATGGCGGCCGGTGGCGGCCAGTTCGGACGCGCGCGGATAGATCACGCTTGCCAATCGATAGGTGAGGCCGAGGATGCGGCCCGCCAGTTGCACCGGCACCGTGTAGAAGGCCAGCGCGACCGGACCGGCAAGCGCGCCGACGATCAGCTTGTCTGCATGCTGGTGCAGCATCGACGCCAGCCGCGACAGATAGGTGTGACCGGAGAATCTCAGCAAGGACAGCATCACCTCGCGTGCCGGCCATGCGAACGCCAGCGACACATGCATCGTCGACTGCAGCCGCACCAGCTGTGCGCCCAGCCACAGCAGGTTGAATGCAGCGACGGCAACGCGCGCCAGCACCACGCCGGCAATGCCGCCGCCGCTGACCGCGACCACTGCCGAAGCCAGATTCACCAGGATGCCGAAGCCGGCCTCGCCGCGTGCAGACAAGTCATAGCGCTGCAGTGCCTGCGGTACCGCGAGCAGGTAGCCGATCAGTTGTGACAGCGCGAAACCGATGGCGGCCAGTTGCAGCCCCGACTGCGCATCGAGTCGCGCGTCCGGAGATACGACAAAGAAGCGGTCGAGCAGCGTGCCGGCGAAGCTGGCCAGCAGCAACCCGCCAACGATGCCGAGTGCCAGATGGAAGGCCAGACCGAACCAGAACGTTTGCGCGAAGCGCTGCACGTCGCCGGTGGCGCGATGCTCGGCCAGGTACTTGATGGTGCCCGCAGACAGGTTAATGTCGAGGATGCCGAAGTAGCCGACGATGGCCGTGATCAGCGTCAGGATGCCGAAGCCCTCAAGCCCGAGCCCGCCGATCAGCCAGGGCACGGTGCCCAGCGCAACCAGTGCCGGCAGCGCCAGCCCGGCGAAATTCCAGACCGAGTTACGAAGCAGCATGGGGTGTCGTGAGCGGGTGGGCCGCAGACCATCGCGTACGCATACGCAATGCAAGCGCTTGCCGGTGCATCGCGTGATATCGATGCGGGTCGCCGCGCCACGGTGTTGCCAGATAGGGCAGTGCAAGCGCCAGCCCGATCAGCAGCATGCTGCGGAATTCGATCACGGGCGTGCCGATCAGCAGGGTCGGCATCCAGAACAACAGGCTGGCGATGCCCGCATCCGCCAGCAGTGCGCTGTTGCCGCGCAATGCAGGCCGCACGCGCCGATAGTGCAGCACCACCGCGACCAGCAACGCGACGAACAGCAGCAAGCCGGCAATGCCGGACTTCAGCAGCACGTGACCAAAGCCGCTGTGCACGAAATCGAATTTGCCGAAATGGTAGTCGAGCACAGCTTCGTTACCACGAAAGCTGCCCCAGCTGCCAAGGCCGAACAGCCAGTGACCCTGCAGGCTGTGCGCGGCCGCCTCGAGCTCGTAGAAGCGGCTGACTTCGGTGGCGCGCTGTGGTCCGACGTCATACAACAGCGACGCGAACAGGCCACCACCGTTGCCGCTGCTGCCGGTCTGCAAATTGGCTTGCAGCCGTTCGCGCACCAGCACGCCAAATGCGACGATACCCGCGAGCGCACCGAAGGCGGCGCACAGCAGGCGGCGTTGCCAGGGCAGCTGCCACAGCAGCACCGCACCCATCAGAACCAGTCCGAGCAGTGACGAGCGCCGGAAGGACAGTGCCACGGTAGCGATTTCCATCGCCAGCAAGCCGAGCAGCCAGCTGCGTCGCCACAGCGTCAGGCGCACACCTGGCATCAGCAACAGCCATGCAATACAGAATGCAGCCAGCGCGGCGATGTAGTTGTCGCCGATATCGAAGTACACCAGCTTGATATCCAGTCCCTCGAAATTGCGATAGGGATTCGCGCTGTCACCGCCGAACCAGAGATAACGGGCAAGGCCGAACAGTGCGCGCGCCGCCGCCAGCATCACGATCGTCAGCAACAGCTGCCGGCGTCCGGTTTCATCGGCGAGCGCTGCCAGCACCAGCATCGCAAACAGCGCCATGTTCAATACATTCAGCAAGCCGGTGTAGGACAGGATGACCAGCAAGTCCTGTCCGGCGAGCAGACCGATCACCACATGCGCAAGCAGCAGAAAGCCGAATGCACACAGGAACGAGGGGAAAGGCGAGGCCGGTATCGGTGAGGACAGGCGTGCGTGCAGCGTCGATGCAGCGGGCGATGCGGCGGGTGATGCAGCGCGCGGTGGCGGCAAGCGCATTGGCCGCGCCGTCAGCATGCGGACCAGCGCCGCCAGCGCCGCCAGCCACAACACGATATTGATCGCGGAAAAATGCAGCAGGCCGGTGCCGCGCGCATACAGCGTGTTTTCTTCCTGCAGCTGGCCCCAGGTCGACGACGAGAACAGCGCCAGCAGCGCCACGAACAGCAACGCTATGCGGGCAAGCATGGGCGTGGTCTCCGTCACGCGCTTCAGCTGCGCAGGCGCGGCCGCTCGGCCTTGCCCCGGTACGCGAGATTGGCCTGATCGGCGCTGTGCGCGGCGAGGAAGTGCTGCACGGTCCGTTGCAGCCCGTCGCGCAACGTGATGCGGGGCGCCCAGCCCAGGCTGCGCAGCCGGGTCGAATCGATCAGCTTGCGCGGCGCGCCATCCGGGCGGCAGGCATCGAAGGCCAGATGGCCTTCGTAGCCGACAGCCTCGGCCACCATCATCGCGAGGGTGCCGATGCGCACTTCTTCGCCACTGCCGCAGTTCAGGTGCGCGCACTGCGGCGTCACCAGCGCGGCGATCGCGGAGCGCGGCTGCTGCATCAACAGCACGCAGGCCGCCGCCAGATCGTCCACATGCAGGAACTCGCGCAGCGCCTGGCCGCTGCCCCAGATCGTCACTTCGCGCGCGTCGGCCATCAGCGCATCATGGCAGCGCCGGATCAGGCCCGGTACCACATGGCTGTCTTCCAGATGGAAGTTGTCGCCGGGGCCGTACAGATTGGTCGGCATGATGCAGCGGAAATCGGTACCGAATTGCCGGTTATAGCTTTCGCACATCTTGATGCCGGCGATCTTGGCGACCGCATACGGCTCATTGGTCGGCTCCAGCGGTCCGCACAGCAGATATTCTTCGCGCATCGGCTGCGGCGCTGCGCGCGGATAGATGCAGGACGAGCCCAGAAACAGCAGTTGTTCGACCCGGTACTTCCATGCGCCGTGGATCACATTGGCGGCGATCATCAGATTCTGCTGGATGAACTCGGCCGGGTAGCGATGATTCGCATGGATACCGCCGACCCGTGCCGCAGCGAGGTAAACAGTATCGATCGCATTGTCGGCGAAGAACTGATCGACCTGCGCGCTGTCGCTCAGGTCCAGCTCTTCGTGGCTGCGCAACACCAGCTGGCATTCGCCACGCTCGCGCAATGCGCGCACCAGTGCGCTGCCGACCATGCCGCGATGCCCGGCGACGAAGATGCGTTCCACATTGCGTTTATTCATGGGTCCTGTTCATGCTGCGGGTTCTTGGGTGAGGTATCAGGAGGGTCAGACCAGCGAAGTCGGACTCGCGATCCCGGTATTCAGGGGCCTGAATGCGGATGCCGCGATCAAGATGACGGACCGGGGGCTTACTCATGATGCGCATGCGCCAGAAAGCCATGCCGGCGCACCAGCGCATACTTGCGTGCGGCGGCGAGGTCGGCATCCACCATCTCGTTAGCCAGTTCGGCCAGCGTGGTGACCGGCGCCCAGCCGAGGCGTTCGCGCGCCTTGCCGGCGTCCCCGAGCAGGGTGTCGACTTCGGTCGGGCGGAAGTAGCGCGGATCGACGCGCACGATGATCTGTCCCGGCACTACGCCCTCATGCTCGCCGGCGTCCTCCACCACCGCGACTTCGGCCACGCCAAAGCCGCGCCAGTTGAGCGTGATGCCCAGCCTGCCGGCGGCAAGATTCACGAAATCGCGCACGCTGGCCTGGCGACCGGTCGCGATCACGTAATCATCCGGCTGTGGCTGCTGCAGCATCAGCCATTGCATCTGCACATAGTCACGCGCATGGCCCCAGTCACGTCGCGACGACAGGTTGCCGAGATAGACGCAGTCTTGCTGACCGAGTGCGATGCGCGCCAGCGCGCGCGTGATCTTGCGCGTGACGAAGGTCTCGCCGCGCAGCGGTGATTCATGATTGAACAGGATGCCATTGCTGGCATGCATGCCATACGCTTCGCGGTAATTCACCGTGATCCAGTACGCATACAACTTGGCAGCGGCATACGGGCTGCGCGGATAGAACGGGGTGCGCTCGGTCTGTGGCGTCTGCTGCACCTTGCCATACAGCTCGGAGG
>JACCDV011297566.1_pt1 | contig 21000 bp, 5 predicted proteins | sample 7446131 | NCBI WGS metagenome assembly JACCDV01 (sample SAMN15323448, study PRJNA562643) | freshwater metagenome | isolation source: river surface water | place: USA:Blue River Watershed | collected 2017-08-17 | reverse complement strand
CTTATAAAAATTTTGATTAAAGTAAATATAGAGAGATTTTTGAATAATTAAAAGAATGATAAAAAAATGCATTTTAAAATAATATTATTTCGTAACAATGAAAATTATAATTATCCAAATAACCTTTAAATAAACTTTTAAATTATTACAATAAAAATAAGGTATTTTAATAAGAAAGAAATATATTAAAATTTTGAAGAAAAATACTAATAATTTATTAAGTGAATAAAATAGAAATAAATATTAAAAAAAGAAATTAAAGAAAAAATAATAGAATAAATTACTGAGATAAATTATGATTAAAATTTAATTGATGAAAACTATCAAGATTCTATCGTATAAAAATTATAATAATTTAATGATAGAAGGATTGTGAGTGAATTTAGTTAAAAATCAACGATAGATGAATTCTTAAGTAAATCAAAAACATAATTTTAAAACCTTCAATAGTAAAGCTAAACTTTGTAAAAAGAAAACTAGCTTAAAATAAGATAAAAGATTAATTTATTAGAAATAGTTAAAACAAAAGAGGATATGAATTCTTCCTTAGTATCTAAAATAGAGACATATTAGATATTAAACTAAGAATAATTTAATTTAATAATCGATTAAAACTGGAGAGAAAACAAAATATGAAAAGATAATAATCTATTAACATTAGATTATTACTAAGAATTAATTACAAATATCTCTAACAATTAGAGTTTAGTTTATTATTAATATTAATTTCCTAATTATTTTCAAAAATTATCTTTAAAGTTAAACACTATAAATTATTAATAAATTCTAAAAAATGAATAAAAATTGGAATATAATTAGTCTTCTTATAAGGATACAAATAAAGTATGTAAAAAACATAAAACTAATTTTAATTTTAATTACGAAATAAAGTCTATTAGAATCGATGTTTTTACAGATGATTAAGATAACTAATAAGTTACAAATATAACAATAGTTAACTAATAATAAATATATATTATATCAATAATGGATCATTAAAAAGTTATTGATAATTTATCATAATATACTAAAAATAGTTTTACAATTATTACTTGTTAATAGGAAATCGATATTATATATATTTTCATATTAATAATACAATATTTATAACCTTTAATTATATGGTCTTAAGTATAGGAGTAAACAGGTATGAATATTTTAATTTAAAGGTAATGTAAAAAGAGCTCAAATTTATAATATTAATGTAAATTAACTAATTAATAAAAAATGCAGGATAATTAATATATTGATTTCTTTTCAATCGATTAGCTACGATCTCTATATATTTTCAGAAGATTATTAATTGATAAAATTCATAAATTTCTTTAATTAAATATAAAGAATTAATATAGAAAATAAAAATAACTAAGTTATTATTAATAAAACTAGTTATTATAAATTTATAACATATTTTTCACTATGGTATATAATTAAAGAAAATATTAAATTACAGAATTATGATGCAGAAACTATTATTAAAAAATTACTAAATATATAAATACCAATACTTAGTTAACAAAAACAATAATTATTATAAAAATAAAACCCATTGGTTTTATTTAAATATAAAGCTTAATAGATAAAACTACTAGAATAATGTTTACAATAAACTTCTTTTATTAAATTTCTAAAGAATTTCGTAACTCTTTATTCGATTTAGATGCATTAAATTGATAGAGGCTCTTAATTTAAAATTGAAGCTTGTTTAGTAAAAATATGTCATAAACTAAACTATATATTGCTTTCCTCAAACTAAGAACTTACTTCATTGTAATAAAGTAATAGATTTTCTCCTATTACTATTGAACCATAAAGATAAGTATATTTTAATCCTGTAATAATTTATGATTTTTAAGCGTTTTATCCTTCAATAATGATAAGCCAAAATATTTGTTATTCTACTTTAATCGGATCAACCTCTAGTGATATCGATGAGTTTGGAAGAGTGAAAATTGGAATTTGTTATAACAATATAAGTTTATAATAAATAGACTTTGATGATATTAATGTTACTTTAAACGGATCTTTTTTTCTAAAAGAAACTTAGTAAAAGGGAATTATTCCTTAAATTTTAGAAGAATTCTTATATACATGAAAAATACTAAAAAATAATTTAAAAGAAGATAATTTCCATTAAATTGAATCTGAATAAAAATCGCTTAAATTATTTATGAATGTTATGTTTGGTTATACTTCTGCAGGATGGACAGGTAAAATGCCCTGCTAAAATATTAGTGATGCGGTTTTATCAACTGCAAACTTTATATTATAATAAACTGTTTAAATCCTAACAGTCAAAAATAACAATATAGATATTATTTATGGCGACACTGACTCTATATTTATAGAATTAAAGGATGAATAGTGCCCTAAATTAGTATCAAAAGCAATAGAAAAATAAATCAACTAATATTATGAATCACCAATCTAATTAAAATTTGAGAAAATATATTAACCATTTTATATAAATTCTAAAAAAAAATACTGTGGTAACAAAATATTAGAAAATCATAAAGTTTTCGAATCAAAAGGTTTAGAAATTATTAGAAATGATAGTTCTTAATTTGTTTAGAACAATCTATTATAAATAATAAAATAATATTTTTAAACTAATAATGTTGATGATATAATAGATTTTTTAAAAGAAAAAATTTAAAACATTTAATAAGAAAACTAATGTAATTTTTTTCATTATATAAAATTTAAATCAAAGAAATTTAAACAAATTTCTAAGTCTATTGTATTAGAGAGATAATTATAAGAATAAAGCTATTAGTTTGAACTATATTAAAAATAAAGACTATGTTTTATTATAGTAAAATGCAATAGTAAAAAACAACGGGATAAAATTGTAAATATTTAATTTTATATATAAAATAAAGAATAATTATAAATTGATTATTCTTATTATATTAAAACATTATTAAGTCCTTTAAAAAGATTTTTATTGGCATGTAATTTAAACGAAGATTAAATAGGATGAATTTATTAAATTTCAAATATAGAATAATTTAATTTATAAAACGTAACCAGTTATTAGTTATAACAGTCAACATAAATAGTTGATAATTTAGTAAAAAGTAAATAAAAAATTGAAAAATCAAATTTAGATTTATATATATAAAAGAATATATAAAAATAACAAATAAATTTGAATAAAATTCTTAAAGATGTTTTAATAGATAAAATTGAAAGTCAAAAATAGTTCATTTTATAAAGACATTGTAATAATTGTAGTAATCATTTATCTCAAATTTGTGAAAATTATAATTGTTAAATTTATTGGAAAAAATTAAATAATTAATAAATTAATAATAGTTATAATGAAGTTATTAGAACTGTAGTAAAAATATATGTAAGAATATAGAAAAAATCAAGTTTTTAAAAAATATTAACAGATTTAAGAAGATGATATGTAATAGAATTAATCTAATGAAATTAATTAAAATTTTATTGAAATTATTTAATAATTGATTGATGATTATTAAAATAATTATGTATCTAAAGAATGATTAAATAATCTAAAGTATATTCTATCAAACGAACAGCTAATAGTTAATGATTAGCAAATTGAGTCTTGATTGTTATGTACATTATTAGAATTCGTAAAAAGGTTTTAAAATTAAGAAATATATAACGAAATCTCTACCATTTTAGGTTTAATACTGACTTCAAAGAGTAACTAATTTTAAGACCACTCTACTATAGTATAAATAATTAACTATATTTTATAATAGTAATTTTTAATTGAGTTTCAAACGATTTTAGAACTATATATAAATATAATAACAAAAATACAAATAGATCTAGTTGACTGGTAATCTTTATTTCTTTAGACTATTTAGTAATAAGATTATAAACTAATTTAGAACTATACTAATCGTTTTATAAATTAACTTTAAAATATTATCTATTAATCAAATGATAATTTGTTTTTTTATTAAACAATTCTATCAATTTAAACAAATTTACTTTACTAAGATTTAGATTTTTCAAATAATTATAATTTGTTTCTTAAATAAATCTTATATATAATACGCGTAATTAAATAAGATATTTTTCCAGAACAACTAATATTAATATCCAAAAATTTAAGCAAGTTTTATAAGCTGTTGGTTATATAATTTTAAATGAGAAAAATAAAGAAAAAGGTAGTTAAAATCGCGTATGAAATATTATTATTAATTTAAAATAACTAAATAGACCTAGAATATTAATACTCTTAAATCTATATAGATATTTTTTACGATTAAGAGATTTATGAAGATAAAAAATCCTCTCTATAATTAATGCTAATATTAAAATAGTTATTTATGGATTAAAATTATATCGATTTTTACTTGAATATTTATTATTTTGAACTTTTAGTAAACATTTCCACATATTATGAAGAATTTTGAAAAACTTTAAGAAAGTATTTATTAAATAAAGTATATTATCATCTATCATAAATAGACAAAAGATCAATAGATAATATGAAATTTGAAAATTTTTAATTTGATTCGAATTTCGAATAGAATTATTTTTAAAGTAATTTATTAACTTAATAATTTTATAATGAATTATTTTTATTAAATAATAGCAAAAAAACTTAAATTAATTATTTGAGTTTGTATCTGAAATACTTTCTTATTCAATTATAGATTTTTAACTATTTCTTTTTGAATTATTTTCTAGTACAAGTAACACTATCAGTTTTATTTCTTAAATTGGTGACATAAATATCTATATTTTAATTGGTTCTCTTCTAATACTAAAAAAAGAATACTTATCTATGAATTCTAATTGATATTTTTATATAATTTCTTCTTATAGTTTTCCATAATAATTAAACCTATTGAAATTATATAATTGATATAATTAATAGGTAGTTGTAATTAACAAAATAAGTATAAATGATCAAATCATCAATTCGTTTAATTGTGTATTAAGATCAAAAGGTCTAAATAAAAATGTTTCTAAAAGTATAAATATCATAAAAATTAACTTTAGATAAATTGGTTACTAATAAATTGCTTTATTCAATTCTTAAATCATTTATAATAATTTTTCGTCTTTTCTAATGTAATCTATATCTTATGTTAAATTGTCAAATTAATAGAAATCACCAATTTTTTCGATAATTATACTGTTAGATAATTTTTATACCATTATAATGAATATATTAATGTTTATATAAATCTTATATTTTGTGATTTAGAGTATAAATATGTAATATACTTGCATGAGTTAATCAGTTTTAAAATCATATAAGTTTAAAACTACATATTATACTCCTATTGTGTTAGACTCTACTATTACAAATACATTTCCTTGTTACAATTATTTTAAAAAAGTTGGAATTTGTGTTTCTAGTAACGATTTTTTAGCTGTATATAACTATTATAGCTCATAATAAGCATAACAAATTTAAACTTTGAACAACTAAATTGATTAAACCTTAGCTTCTTTCTAATTGCAAAACTAATCAATCTAAGGTTAGAATATTCTTACCTTGATTAAAACAAAAATGCTATTTAATAGATAAAATTGTGATAATGGTTTTATAAGAAAATACCAAGCTGGTTTGTGTATTATCGCAGGTGGGCTTTCTAATAATTCAATATCATTTTAGTTAAATACAAATTAAGTTAATATTAATTTTTATGATTTTGACTTAATTACTCAATAAAATAATTGCAATTATTGAGATAGGGCACTATGTTCTCTTATTAATAATATTGACCCTGTAACATAAACAACGTTTGTATAGGGTACGAACACTATTACTTTGTAACCATAATATGGATTATCTTAAATTTGTTTATTTTAGTAATAAATAGCTAGTTGCTTCGATGATCTAAATAATTGTTAACCTAATAGTATAAGTACTCTATACGCTTAATAATATATAAATGTTTTTCTACTTGAATAGTAATTGTAAGTTAACATTCTTTAAAGTATTGGAGATTTTTTCTAATAACTTTGGTAAAGTATTTTAGGAAACAATAATATCTAGCCTTATTACATATAATTTGTTCCTGTTTAAAGCAACACACTAAGCCTATAATCAGTATTAAATTCTATAAGTAAAAGATCTATATTTTTACTCATTTTTATATTAGCAAGTTTTTATTAATAATTTTTATCAATTATATTTTTATAAATGTAAAACATTAAATTATAAATAGAGGATATTTTGATAAACTTATAACTTGATAATAAACTAGTATTAATTTAGGAATAGATTTTGTATTTTATTTCATTTGATTGCTTATACATTTATGATTTAAATAGCCTATAGTTTGTTAACAAAATTGTATTAAAAACACAGCATAATGTTAATTATTTCATTAAATGTAATAACAATATTTATTTTTCGACTATTAATGATAAAATCTACAAAATTAATATACTTGACTAATCATAAACTTTATATTATGAGAATATGAATTCGGTTTAATAAATAAAATATTTCGTTTTATTAAATGATAATTAAGATAAGGTATTAATTATTAATAAAAATTCTGCTTAGTTAATATAAATTTAAAATATTTAATCTTTATTATATTCATTAGATTTTTAACAAAATACTGTTTATTCATTCAAATACTTTTAAATCAATAATCTTTAATATTTTGCTATTAGTTTTTAAGATTTCAAACTCCATATATATTAAATAATCGATAATTAAATAGTGTATATATTAAATGTTTAAGGTCATAAAAATATTATTACTTAAATATAGATTTATTAAAAAGAAAATTATTTTTAAATAATTACTGGATCAATGGATTCTAATATAATTATATGGAATGCTTGTATATAGAATGATTAATTTACTTTACAAAAAAAAGAGGTTTTATAAGGTCATTTGAATTCAATAACAGGTATATATGTAAATTTAAATAATATATATACAAGTTCATTAGATTGCTCAATAATCGAATGGGAGTTAAATTAGTAAGATTGTTGGGCTCAGTCTAATTGAATAGGTTTTACATAAGGAAATGAAAATTAGTTGTTTGGAATTGTTGGAGATGAAAATTTAAATCTTATTCTCTCATGGAATTTCTCAGGTGCTGTAATTTGTTGGTAAAAACTAAATAAAAAGTTTAACGTAAAAACTCTATTTAGTGGTCATTAAAGATCAGTAACAGATTTATGTTGGTCGAAATAAGAGGATTTACTAATATCTTGCTCTTTAGATAGAACAAGTAGAATTTATACATAATAAAAAAAGTTTCATGAAATATCCCGAGTCTAAATACATGGACATGAAATTAACAGTATTCAAACTATTTAATTTTAAGAAAATACGTTGGACTTTATTATAAGTGCTTCGGATGAAAAAGTTTTAAGATTATTAGAGCCTGGTCCAGTTAATGTAAACTATATTAATTAAATTGGTAATAAAAACTATAGATTATTTGGTTATAAAGAAGAGAGTATAAATTCCTTTAATCCAATTTAATACGAAGTAAACTCAACTAGCAATTAAGAAGTTATGGGATTAATTGTAAAATATTAAAAATAAGAAAAAATCAATTTTTATAAAAAGGATGATTAATTGGAAGAAAACTCTTAATAATTATAAAACTTCGATTTTAATGAAATACCAAATGAAGAAATCCTTTCAACTTAAACTCTTTGGTTTGAAAGAAATAAACTTTATGGGCATAATTATGAGGTTTAACTTGTAAGATTTAATTCCCTAAATAATATATTAGCTTCAACTAATCGATTTTTAGAATATTAAAAGTCTGGAATTATTATATGGGATTTAAATAAACTTTAGCCGAAATAAATATTGTATGAACATAATCAAACAATTTTAGATATTTTATTATTTGATGATTTTTTAATTTCTTGTTCTAAAGATAGAAAAATATGCTCATATAAATTTAATTAATCAAAATAGGAATTACAATTATTATAGCAATTCGAAGCTCATTAAAAACAAATATTTTCTTTATCAATAAATAATGATAAAAATATATTAATAAGTTCTAGTAGAGATAAAACAGTAAAACTATGGAACTTTGTTAATGATGAATTGAGTTTAGGGTTTTAATAAAAATATGATATTGATTTTACATAAATTTAATTTATATAAAATAATTTAATTATTGCTGGTAGCTCAATAGGAGATATATATTTATTTGAACTATAAAAAACATAGATGGTAACAATTTATTAATATTGATATTTTAGTCTTCCAATAACGAAAATAGCTATAAACAATAAAACTAATTAAATAGCTATAAGCTCATAAGATAGTTCTATTATAATTTTAAATATAAAATAATAATTAAAATATAAATACAATTTTTATAAAATATTTATTATTGAGCGAATGATTTTAATTATTCTTCTAAACTTAATGATTGTTGATTTTCTTTTGGTTGATTATTATATTATTAAGTATTTTATTACGCTCTTTGCTAATCATTCATCTATTAAAAGTTTTGCTGCTAGGGATTGTACTAGTTCTATTATCTAATTGACTAATAGACTACTTGCTAATTTCTTTCTTAGTTTAACTTTGCCATTTGTGCATCATAACTTAAATCCTCATCAATTGTATTTGTGGATTCTATTAGATTATTAAAAAAGGCTTCATTTTCTTTTGCTTCCTAATTTAAAAACATTGCCTCTTCAAATATTCCTTATTATTCATTAGCTTTTTAAATTTCTTAAGAAACTATTTTATTGGTTTATGAAATAACCTCCGTCAAATCCTACCTCATTTTCATACTATCGATATTAGAGAGTTAATTTGTTAAAACTTTAACGGTTCCTTACATGACTTTTAGCTATTAATCTAATTTATTCAAATTTGCCATTTCTCTTTACGCTGTAATACGGTCACCCGCTGCATCAGCTTAAAGTATTGTATTTTTAACATATACAATTTGTTAGGTAATAATGTTGATTTTTTATTACATTTCCTACTCTTTTTATTTACTGTTTTCTATTATATTATGTTAATTTATTCGCTCTATTTCCTTTTATCACTTTTATTATTCTTCTGGATTTTCCTTTTTTTTATTTCCTAATAATTTATCCAATAATCCCATATTATAATTTTTATTTAATTTATAATGTTAGTAGAACATAATAATTAAATAGAAGCATTTTTAAACAAAATATAAAGTCAAGTTGAAATTATCTAAAATTAAGAAAGAAAAATATTTATATAAGAAGAATAAATAAATAATTAAGACAACAAAATAAGTATATAAAGAATGAAAATAATAAATTATAAGTCTATAATTTTAGATAATGAATTAAGAATTAAAGATTTAAATTAATAAATAAAAAAAGAATAGAAATTGTGATAATAAATTATATAGAATAATTAATGAAATTTGCTTATTTAGAAAGAAAATATTTATAAATAATAAATTATTTTAAATAAAAAATATATAAAAAATGATATGAGTGAAAAAATAGCAGAAGAAATACGAAATAAAAATACTAATTAAGCTGATGAAATATACGTTTAGAAAACTTAAGCTTAAGAAGATCCTTAGATAATTTAATAACTTTTAAAAGAAAACAAGTTTTTAATATAATAACATTAATAAAAAGTTTAACAATAATAAGAATAAATAAAATAATTAATTGATAAAAACTAAAACCTTGATATTTTGAATATAAAATTAAACTAATAGTATTTTGATAATTAAATATAAAATTAATAATAAGTATAATTGTTAAAAGAATAAAACTAATCCTTATAAATTAATATATAAGATTTATAAAATTAACTAGATTAAAAAGAGAAATTATTATAATAAAAATAAGATATTGGAAATTAGATTATAAATTGAATAAAAAAATAATCAAATTTAAATTTTTTAAAATAGATAATTTAGATTTAAAATGTTATAAAATAAACAAAGTTTCAAATATAAAAAATATAAGAAGATTTTTAATAATAAATAATTTAGATAAAAAGTGATTATGAATCAAAATATAAGAGTATAAAAAAAAGATAATAATATTTAGAACTGAAAAACTAAAATCAGAATTGTTAGATAGTTAACTTAAAATAAACTTTAAAAACAGTAATGAAAGATTTGACATAATAATAAAATATAGACACTTAGTAATAAGAGTAGAATAGATGAATATAAGAATCTAATAATAATAAAACAATTTCTATTAATAAAAAATTGCTATAACAAATACAATAAAAGCTAATCGAAATCAAAGATAATATATAAAAATAACTTATTATATAAGCTAAGAATTGTTTATCATTTTAACAGGTTTTTCTTTTAAAATCGACTCTGATCTCTTTAGATCAACTTAACTCATTAATTTGGAATTTAAAATTCTTTCTAGTTATTCATATTCTTCAAACTCCTTAGCATTAGTTTCTTTAAGAGTTTCGATTAATTCATTTTCTTTCTCTTATAACTATCATATTTACTCTTCTATTTTTAATTTACGATTGATTTCTAAGTTTACTTATTCAATATATCATTATTTGACTTATTGCTAAATATCAATTTTTTTAATTTCCAAATTCAACTTCGCTTGGATTTTTTATTCTTTTATTTCTAAAACCTATTTAGTATTATTCTCTAGCTAAGATTATTTTTATTATAAATACTGCTATCTTAATTACTAAATAGTACTTTTTGCTGTTTATACTTGGTTAATAGATTCTGTAATTTTAAACACTTTGGATTCAACCATGTTTTTTTCGTTTAAAATTTTTTATTATTAGATTTCCTCATGTTTCTTTTGCATTTCCTCTTCTTTTAATTTCTCAGCTTCTTATAATATCTAAATATCTTCTTCCTTTTATCTTTTTACATCAATTATTTTAATTGCCTTTTTTCTTACATCTTCTATTTTTCAAATCATTTTTTATCTTTCCTTTTCTAAATGTTTTATTCAATTCTCTAGTTTTAAGGCATTTTATTCTTAAATTTTTCACTCTTATTTTATCTATAATAATCTAATATGCTATTTATAATCTTCTTAGTTATCGTTATTAATATTCGAAACATCAATTTCATTTGGTTCTTTATTAAATATTTTAACTGAATTCTCAATCATAATAATTATTTTAAAATTTATTAATTTAATCCGTATTAAAAATTAAATAAATCCTTATTATGTTACTAAAGACTATTGATATGAATATTTTTTTATTAGAATTTCTGATTCTGATCGAATTATGTCAATAATTAATCCTGAATTTTCAATATTTGCTTTATATTATTTAATATTTAATATTAAAATATCTGTATTCTAGAGAACAATTTTAAATTTTACTTATAATATTACATAGCAATTAATCTGAGCATATTGAGTTCAATATATTATCAATTTTCTATTTGATAGAATTCAATTATTCTTTTATAAATTACTCGTATTCTTATATATAAATATCTTTGAATTTCTATTTTATTTTAATTATTTTTTTACTCTTTGTATATATTACTAACTCTTATTAATGAGAGAAGTTGATAAATTAATGTATTTAAATATTAACAGGATTTTTATTTTAACTAAAATACTCCTATAAATAATTCGAATTTTATATAAATATAATAAACTATTAAGAAGATTATATTTTTAATCATTTGATAAATACGAAACAATCTTTAACACTTTTATTATTAATTTTAATAAATAGTTCTTTATATTTCTATAATAGATTATTGATTTATAACTTTAATGAAATAATCTCCAAATCATTAACAATCTATAAATATTATGAATAATCTATCTATATAACATCTAAACTCTCTATAGTATTTTAAATATTATATTTAATCAAATTAATAAGTATTTATTCTCAATTAATCTCCATAAAATCCATTCAAAAAATTATAATTTATAAATATTATTTATTATCTATTAAGTTCTCTTAATTTATTACTTATTCATATTTAAATATCATCAAACTTCTCTTTTAACAATTATTCATCTTGTTTTGGCATTTCAAACTTCATTTAAGTCATATCATAAATCTCTTTTCTCAATTAAGTCTCTATTACATTCCAACTTATTTTATTTTCCAAATTACTCTCACTAATAACTCTTATACAATTTTCATAAAAATAACATATTGTCTTCATCATTCCACTGGTTTTATTTAAAGGACAATAGTAATCATAGTCTGAAAAAGCATTTTGCTTCAAAAAATCTTCTCTGATTAACTTAGCAACTTCCAAGACGCATTTTTGATCTTCTGATAAAGAATCTTTTCCAACCAATTAAACAATATCATTTAAGCTTTCCTCTTATTATAAAATACTTTTAAATGTTGATTTAAGGGAGTTAAATTCTGGATTAATATTATTGAAATATCCTTCTAAAACATCATTATAGTTAGAATACGATAATGACCAATTTACAGAAGGAAAATGTTTTCTTTAAGCTAATTTCTTGTCTAATCCCCAAAATACTTATACTATTGACATTGTCGAAGTAGTAACTGGGTCTGCAAAATCTCCACCTGGTGGAGAAACTGCTCCTACAATAGTGATTGAACCTTCTCATTTTGGAGACCCATAACAAGTAACTCATCCAGCTCTTTCATAAAATGATGCTAATTTAGATTATAGATTGGCTGGGTATCCTCTCTAAGCAGGCATTTATCCTAATCAACCTGAAATTTCTCTCAAGGCTTCAGCCCAACGAGTTGTTGAATCTGCCATCATAGATACATGGTAGCCCATATCTCAAAAGTATTCTGATAATGTTATTCCTGTATATATTGATGCTTCTCTTGCAGCAACTGGCATGTTAGAAGTATTTGCAACTAAACATGTTCTTTGCATAATATTCTCTTCTTTGCCATTGACCTAGATTGTTAACTCTGGAAATTCTCTTAAAACCTCAGCCATCTCATTTCCTCTTTCTCCACAACCAACATATACAATAACTTTAGTATTAGAATACTTAGCAACAGCTTATGAAATACAGGTTTTTCCACATCCAAAAGCCCCTGGTATGGCACATGTTCCACCTAAAACCGAAGGAAATAAAGCGTCTAAAACTCTCTGACCAGTTAAAAGTGGTGTATCTCCTACAAGCTTTTCCACAAATGGTCTTGGATCTCTAACAGGCCAAAAATGACTCATTTAATATTAACATTTTTTATCCATATATTCAACCTCTATAACATTCTCTTTAACATCATAATTTCCAGGTTCTGCAATATATGTAACTCTTCCTTTGGCTTTTGGATGCAATAATATTCAATGTTCATTAAATAAACTGTTTTCATAGCAATTTCCTAATACATCACCTCCACTTACAATACTTCCAATTTAAATATTTTTATTTGGTTGAAATTCCCAAAGCTTTTTCTAGTTAATTGAAGGAATATCAACTCCTTTAGGAACATAAATTTATTAAGAAAACTCTGATATTGCATCTAATGGTCTTTATATTCCATCAAATATACCGCCTAAAATACCAGGCCCCAATTCGACACTTAAGGGATTCTTAGTTCTTATAATAGGATCTCCAACTGTCAATCCCGACGTATCTTCGTAACATTATATTGATGCCTAATCTCTATCTAATTTAATAATTTCACCTATTAGATTTTACCAACCAATCTTAACAAGTTCAAACATTTTTGCACCTTACATTTTTTCTGCAACGATTAATGGACCTGTTACTTTTAATATCTACCCGACTTCAGATTCTTTAATTTCCATTGTTTATATAATATTTGGTTTTTAAATTTATAATGTATAAAAATAAATTAAACTGTATTCTAAAAATACTATTCTGTATATATGGAATATCAAGTACCATATTTTTGCTTAATAATAAAGAGCAAAACTAAAACTTATTCTCTAATTAATACAGAAAACAATTTGAATTTGTAATAAACTATTTTAATATAAAGAATTATCCACATTTTATAAGCCCTGATTTATTGGATAAAAACAAGTCAATTATTTTTGATGTTTTGGTTTACTCTAATTTTGTATTTATTTTTTTAGGAATTTTTGTCTGCAGTGGATTTTTCTTAATATATGGAATCAAACATTTTATTGTCACAATGATTTGTACTGGAGTTATTCCTTTAGATTTATCAGATAAATTAAAATTATACAGAATTGCATATTCTTTTGTAATGTTAGGAATTTCAATGATTTTGTCAACTTAATAAAAAAATGGAATTTGTAATAAAAATCAAAAATGTTGTCCAAATCTAAATACCAGCTCGATAACATCTTAAACAAAAAAGAAAAGAGATTAATAAAAATAAATATTATATTTTTTATAATGTAATAATAAATAGAATAATAAGCTTTTCCTTTTTTTAAAAAGGAGCATTTAAATAAAGATGCTTTTATAACATTAACAAATGATCCAAATGAAGCTCCTTTAGAAATGAATCCAAAAGAAATGAAAAAATTCATTCTATAAGAAAACCTTTACAATTATGACTAGATTTATAAATAGTGTTTTTAAGATTAGATATAAGACCCATTATTGATTAAAGCAAAATAGTTAAAGAAAAATGCAGAGAATTTTCTATAATAAGTAAAAACGGAATATCCAGATAAACACTTTATTCTTAAAAAAACATCTTCAAATTAAGAATTATGGGAAATATGTTTTTTCCACAATATCTTTATCATAGATGATGACTCTTATATATAAAAACTAATAAATACTTAAGAGGTAAAGTTATAAGATTTCAAATAATATTTTTCTTATTTTTATGAATGTTGAATAAAAGAAATTTATAGGATATGCTGTTATTGATTCAGAAATAAAACCAATGGATGATTTTCCTGAAATAAAATGAAAAATTATTCTTACCAAATTACCATTAGAAAAACCATTGGCTTTTAAAGTAAAATGGTTAGCTAGAAACCCAATATCTTATGATGATGTTAAGTTTATATGAAATTAAAATAACAAAGGAAGTTAAATAAATATGTGCAAAGAGTTTCATGTAATATAAAAAGGAATGTGATGAGTTTGCTGCTAATTTATTATTCAAAGTAATGAAAGACCCAAAATTTGCACCAAAAGCAAGACTAAATCCATTTAATCCAGTTTCTGTAACAGAGAACTTAACGTAAAGTATTTATTATATTCACTTTGCAATTTAAGATTCAAAAAATCCAGAGCATTGAATGACTTTATAAGATTTCTATTAATATGTTTAGAATATGGGTTTAGGTGATAAATTATAAAAAAGCTAAGAGTTTAATACTGAATTTACTAATTAAAAGCTAAATGATGATTTGTTTGATTAATAAGAAAATCAATAAAAAAAGGAGTAAATTTCGTCTAATGTTTTTTAAGATGATTTATTTAATGATTAATTAAAAAATGAATAAGAAGATTAAAAATATAAGGAGACTGATAATTAAAGTTATAAAATGGTTTAAAACAGAGAAGATAATGATTATAGAAATAAAGATAGTTGATATTAAAGGGATAATAAAGACTATGAAACAACTGAAAGGATTAATAAAAATTCAAATTATTAGGAAAAAGACTATAGAGATAAAAGTTATCGATCTAAAGATTCATATTATAGAGAGAACAGAGAATATAATGATTGAAAAAGAGATTGAGAAAGTTATAATAAATATGACAGAGAAGATTGAGATAATTATAAGGATTATAAAAAAGAATATAGAAATAGAAATGATAACTATGAATGAGATAGATACGAAGATAAAAGAAGAAATTATGAGGAGAAAAGATACTAAGAAGAAAATGAATATAAAAGAGAAAAAGTAGAAAATATTAAAAAAATAACAAAATAAGATTCTCCTAAAATTAGTTAAAAGCAAATGGAAAAATGGGGAGATTTTTCCGATTAATTATTTTATCTTTATTTTACTGTTAAATCTTCTCTTCTATATTATGATTTTATAAATATTATTAAATTTAGGTTCTAATTCCAATAGGTTGGTTTTTTTAACTTTTATTCTATAAACAAAATCTTGTTTATTTATTATTGATTTATTATATTTTACTATTATCTACTTTTATATTCTATTTTTATTTGATATAATTCTTCTTTATTTAGTTTTTTTATTAATTCTCTATTAATAAGCTATAAATATTATTTTTGTCCTCCTTAGAATTCTAAGTTTTTATTTTTTGCAATTTTAAATTTTTAAAATTTTAAATATTTTCATCTGATATTTTATATCAATTACATTCTAAACTTTAAGAAACATTTCTTTATAAAGGATTATTAAAGTTTTTTTAATAAATACTTCTTTTATTAATGTTAGATTATTTATTTTAGTCTATTTTCGTTATAAAGTTTTAAAAGTTTCCTATTTAATAAACATTGGAACTTTATTTCTATGAATTTTAAGAAATAATATTTTAATTTTATTATTTTTTGTCGATAAAATCTTTATTAATTTAAGAATATATTATGGACTAATCTAATACTCGATTTTCTTTTAAAGATTTCTCGTTTAATAAAATAGATTTAATTTTGTTAGCTTAATGAGAATCTCTATGCTATATTGTATCGTTTTTTTCCTGTTTTATTTAATATATATTTTCATTTAAATTTATTCTATTTCTGTTTAAAGAGTTTTCTCAAGGTGGATTTATTTTCATTTTTAACTCTGACTAATTTCTTCTTAGTTAAAATCATAAATCGTTAACTTATAAAGGATTTTAATAGTTAACTTTTTACTATCAATATTATTCATTATTATAGGAAATCTGTGTTTCAATAGAATTCTTTTAATTTTATTATAACTCTTTTATATATGGATGATTAAAGATTTCCTATAATGTTATTCATTTGAATTTCTCTTTGGCTAAAAGTCACTCAATTAAATCAATTGCATTCTATTAGCATACTTATCAATTAAAGGTAATTTTAGAATATAAAATCTTTTATAATATTTCTTAAGGCGTTTATCCTTAATAAGGTTCTCTTTTATGAATTAACTCATATAGAAATATTCCTAAAGACCACAAGTCTGTTTCAAAGCCTTAAAGCTAATGTTATAATTACTCGGGAGACATATAAACATAAGTACCAGCCATTCAGCATAACCAGTCTTTATCATTAATATAAGAAGACCAGCCAAAATCACAAACTTTAATCTATAAAGAGTTTGGAGAAATTAGAATATTTTCAGGTTTGAAATCTCTCATAACAATTCCTTAAGAATGTAAATATTAAATTGCTAATAAAGACTAATAAAAAATATCAAAAATTTCATTTTAGGTCAAAATTCAATTCTTAATAAATGAAAACAAATTCGGTCCATCAAAAAACTCTAAAACTAAATAAACATATTTTCCTTCTTTAAAACTACAGTAGAATTATATTATTTTTTAATTGTTTAATTAAGAGTGAATTTCAATTTCTTTTTAAATATTAATCAAAGAGCTTTAAGATAAGGAAGTCAAATCAAATTATTTCAATGCATAGAATTTTCTTAATTTTTGGTTAAAAGCTCAAAACACTTTAGAAAATCCACCACTTCCTATTTATACGAGATTGCTAAAATCCTTCATAGAGAAATTCTTCTCTTAAGATTCATAACTAAGAAATCTGTTAGAAAAATTATCCATTATTATATCTTTAAATCCATAAAAATTATTTCAAAATAAATAAATACTAGATTTATAGGCAAATATACAGCACTTGCATCTCTGGGTAATTTATTTAACCGGTCGTTTTGGTGCAATAATAAAGGTAATCATAGTTAGAGAGTATTAATATTCTCATGGTAGATTTCCAACATTTTTTTTAATTTGTAATGGGAAATCATTAGAGTAATTTTCTAAAATAGAGATTTTTTAATGGAGAATATTTCTAATAAGGAACTTATAAAGATACTGAAATTGGAATATACTAGATTGTATAATTAGATTAAAAGATAAATAGTGAACAATTTCTATAGAAAATATTGAATCCATAATAATATTAACAAGCTGTTGATTTCTAGAAAATTGTAGACTTAATATCTTAAAGCTATTCAGGATTATCTAAATTTATATTTTTTGATTGAAATAAATTAAATTAAAATTTATTTGATATTTTCTTTGAATATGGATAGAAAGTAAACATTTAGTAAATTGATAACTAAAGTATATGGATTCTATTAAAAAATATTTTATAAGCTTTAATTTAGTTAGAATAAAATAGTAAACATTATCCAAAAATATCATTTGAGTATTTATTGTTAGATAAAGACCAATAGTATGTATTGCTGAATCCTTACTCCTTTTAGTCTTATATTAAAGATTTTATTGATAATTACTTAAATCAAGAACTTTCGCCTTTATAAAAATAAAACTATTTTCAATCTTAAAATAAAAGAAATTTATAAGAATTTAGATTATTAGTCTTATAACTTATTATTAGACAAAATATTACTATAACAAATAACTTAGATAATGTTAAATTTGATTAAATTATAAAAAATTACTCTAACTAAATTGATAATGAATTTATTGAACTGTTGGCTTATTTATATAATGAGGAACAAAATTTACAAGCTAAGAGATTTTAAGAAATAATGAAATTTATATTAAAAATAAAACCTGTTTAAAAATAAACTTTTTTATAATAAATATTTATTAATAAATAAGATGTAATTAAATAATCCAAAATTGATATACTTAATAATAATTAATTCTAAACAAAATCTTCATTAAAAAGCTCACAACTATTTGATATTGGAAAAACAACAAAAAACTTATCTATTTTATACTAAGATTGTTTATTATTTAAAGATTAAAATGATATAAGCTTAAAACAAAGTATTGATTTTTAATTAAAAGATTTTTTAAATTAATAAATATAATAGGAAAGTATAATTTTAGATGATTATAAAGATATAACAAATTAAACAATTCTTTAAGAAAAATAATAATTAAATTTCTAATAATTTAGCATAATCTAATAATAGATAAATGAAGGAAATATTTAAGAAAAATAAAAAAATGAAAAAACAATAAATTAATAGTAATAAATATCAGAGAATCAAATATCTTAAATTGAGTAAAATAATTAAGATAATAAAATAGATAAAAATTAGATAAATTCATAAAGCATTATTAATAATGTAGAGAAATATATTATTAAATTTGATAATCAAGAAAGTTGTTTTAAAAAATATGCAATTCTAAAAACTGGAGAATAAATATAAGTGAAACTTAGTTAAAAGGAAATCGATGATTTATAAATAATCAAACTTGGAAGTGCGAAACAGAATAAAAACAATAAAGAATCTTTAAATAAAATTTCTAGCTTTAATGAGCATGATTAGATAACATCATAGATTCTATTAAACAATAATGAATAAATATTTTTACTTTTTTAAGGTTAATTTAATTAATCAAATAAATATGAGTTTTTAATGAAAAATACAAATTTTAATTCTAAAATAAAGATAGCAAATTATCATAGCGACTAATAAGATATGGAAATAACAGATTAATAATTTTATAACATTTGATAAAATACATAAAAATCATCATTATAGTTATTTACTAAATTTATTTTTATTCTTTTTCATCATTTTGAGGAGGTAATTCAAAGTGTGGAATTCCACCTCTTTGCCAGTCATTGAGAATTTTTAAAGAAATCGACATAATGTCTGGCTCATTTTTCTTTAAAAGTCTTCCAAATCTTATTGCTGCTTTTTTAAGAAAATCATTAGTATCTTCCCAGTCTTCAATTCTATAAATTTCCTACATTACTTTCTTAGGAATTCTTTTTAAAATTTCTTCAACAAAATAATCCGGATCAACAAGTCATTCGGGTCAAACTACTCCTTTTAACACAACATCTACATTTGAATCATTCTCATCACTATAGACGATTCCTGGACAATCAATTAGATAAATTCTGCTTGTTAAAGCTACGTATTACCATACCTTTGTTTCTCCTGCTATTGGAGCTGCCTTGCAAACAGCTTTTTATTTAACCGAGTTTATTATTGAACTTTTACCAACATTTGGATATCCAATAAAACCAACTGAAATTGTTTTCTTATCTTTATGAAATTAATCAAATTATCTTAGCAAATTAATCAAACTCATTCTTCCAAAATTGCAATTAATTCCTGCTTTGAACGTGATTGTAGGATGAAATTAAGATAAATATTTTACCCATTTTACTGTAACCTCTTTAGGTACTAAATCAATCTTATTAAGAATATAAACAATATGTTTAAATTGACTTTTTTACTTTATTGCTTCCTCAGCATGTATGCATTTTGTTCCTAAAGGATTTCTGGCATCCAAAACCATACAAATTACATCAGAGCTATCAATTACTTTATATAATTCCTCCCAAATTCTCTTACTTTATCCAGCCTGTATTTTTTTATTTTCATTAAAACTTTTATAGTTAATTTATTCCACTTTTTTAGAATATAAATTGCTATCTTTACTAATGTTATATTCTGATTACTTTTAATTAGCTCTATTTGAATATTCCTCAAGATCGTTTACCTCAATTTTAGGCTTATTTCTTTACATCTTTGGACCAAATGTTTATTCAAAAGACTCAATATCTGTTAGTTTATTTTTTTCCCATTTTTTAGCTTAATTGAAAAGTTATAAATCAACTTTTTTCTTTTTTAATAGAAAATCATAGGGATTAGATTTTATTTCATTTATTTCAGCTTTATATTTATCTAAAGATTTCTAATCAATTGTTCTGATATTTCCAAACCATTTTCAATCTGGTTAAATCTTTGCAGATTCTAATTTTTATTCATGCATTTTTTCAATATCAGGTTTTTCGTTATAAAGATTTAAAAGCTTTATTGTTGATTTATCTCTCATATGAGTGAATTTTGCATTTTTTGTTTTCTCAGTTAACTTTCTATCAGGATTCGTTGATGCCCCACTTTTACCTGGGTTTCTCCATTTTGCTATTTTCTTATTCTTAATTATTGTATTATTTTTTGATCTTTTTAAAGGCATTTATAAATATTTTAATTTTTGATTTAAAAAATCAAATTTAGGGGTTGGGGTTTGGGGTTTGGGGTTTGGGGTTTGGGGTTTGGG
>JACCDV011066352.1_pt1 | contig 21030 bp, 21 predicted proteins | sample 7446131 | NCBI WGS metagenome assembly JACCDV01 (sample SAMN15323448, study PRJNA562643) | freshwater metagenome | isolation source: river surface water | place: USA:Blue River Watershed | collected 2017-08-17 | reverse complement strand
GCTCCTCCTTAGCTTCCGCTTTTTTGTTAAATTCTCCTTTTCTTCTTCTTTCGGCATACACGATTGCGTGTTTGTCTAATACAGTAGTCAGGAATCGCATTACTTTTTCATCCCGTCTGATTTCAATCTCAAACTTTCTGATAAGTGTTGGATCAGCCTTGAACTCTACCAATACATAAAAACCTGTTGTCTTCTTCTCAATGGTATACGCCATTTTCTTAAGACCCCAGTTTTCCACATTGATAACATCTGCCCCCTCTTCTTTTAACAAGTTCACAAACTTGTCGACAGTATCCTTCATCTGAACATCAGATAAAACGGGAGTTAAAATGAATACCGTCTCGTAACTTCTTTGGAACATTTTTTAATGTGTTTGTTGGAATTTAAATAAACAGACCGCAAAAGTAGTGGAAAAGCCGCTACCCTCCAAACAATTCGCTAAATTCTAGACTGATTAATCAAAAATAAAGGGGGATATCCTTTTCCTAGTTGATCACAAAGGAGCTGCTCCCTAGGTATTGCTTTTCGATGTACAACTTAATCTCATGGGTGCCCACACTAAACTCGCTGCCCTTTTCGTAAAAAAATACAAGTGTTTGTTCGTTCTTGTCAAACCAAAACTCTTGCTTGGAGGTGAAAAACTCTTCTTCTCCCGACCAGTTATACGTCCCTGAACCTTTTGCTAGGTCAAATAGAGGGAGTTTATTGGGTCCCAGCACTTGAAGGTAGGCCATTCGACTTCCTTTTTCTACTACGGCATTATCTGCAAGTTTGACCACAACCTGTATTCCTTTGAGCTGTTTCTTTTTAAATCCTTTGGCAGCATCCAATTCTTTTCCTCGTGAATTGATGCCAGAGATTCGAATTGCCGCTAGTTTGAATTTTGCCGCTTCCGCTACTTTGCCTGCCAATTCTTGCTTCTGAAGATTGATTGCGGCTACCTCTTTCTCCATTTCGGATTGACTGCTTTTCAATGCCTCATTCTCAGAAGAAAGTGCCTGGTACCGTTCTTGCAGTGCAGTGATTTCCTTGTCTTTTTCAACTAGGAGCATCGCTAGGTCATTGATTCGCTGATTTAAGGCTGCTATTTCTCGTGCACTTCGCTGTGCATTTGATTTTTTTTCTTGAAGCAATTGATCCTGGAGAAACCGTAGTTCGGTGACATTGGCTCCGAGTTTTTCTAATTCTTGTATGCGAAGTTGCAATTGCATATCTACTGAATCCAGCCTCGTACTTAGTACTTTATTTTCCGCTGTTAATCCTGTAATTTCTTCTGTTTGCTTGGCTTTTTCCAGGTGATCCAGATATAATTTTGCTCCGCTGATAAGCACTAGAAGCACCAAGACCACTAAAATAAGGTTCTTCCCTTGTTCGGATTTTTGTGGGGGTGGGTTTTTGCTCAATTGGTCCATGGTACAAAGGAAGTTTGCTGAATCTCAAACAAGCCAGTAGTTCGTCAAGTAACTTGTCCTTGGCTAATTAAGATTCTTACCATCTCTTTATCAATATCTTTGCCAATTATTGATACGTGTAGCTAAACTTTACCTTTCTAGGTTCTTAGGATAGGGCTGGCCATTCCTGAATCTAGAAGTACATGCCTGGCTAGTTTGGATCAATAGGATAGGTACAGCTTGCTTTTTGGTCCAGAATAGGATAAAAAAGCAACCCCAAAATCAAAAAAATCTAGGGTAAGCCGGATTCGAGTGTCCGCTTGAATTCCTTTCCAAGTGGCATTCATCTCCTTGCTCTGATGGATACCTTCTAGCAAAAGAAGTCCCTCAGCATGCATTCTAGTCAAGCAAAGTGTGCCTAGCTCCGGCAATAAGGTTGGTGAAAAATGGGAATGGATGAGGACAAAGTCGAGTGCTTGGAGTTCCAAAATTGACGGTTGAAGCACTTCCATTCCTTGGGCTAAAGATGCCGGTTCCGAAATTCGGTATACCTGTCCTTTGATGACTTGCTTTAGATGCCTGGTGCTAGTTTCATTTCCAGTCCCCAATTCAAGCACCTGATTGGCAGCGGATAGTTGGCAAAAATAGGCAAAGAGTATGGCCAATTTTTCTTCCTTGCTCGCTGATGGGGTTCCGTTCTTTAGGCAATCGAGAGCGCCTTGGTATACTGAAAAGATAAAGGGAGACTGTTGGCTGTACTGATCCTCCTTTAAAAGCCAATGCTTTAAATAGGCAAAAGCGGTGTTCCGTATTTTTCCGCGCATTAATTTTGAAAGAGCGTAGCAATCAATTGGAACTCTGGAATGACCACCTCCCACAATTGGCCGTCTTTCAGCTTTTCAAGTGTAAAAGTTCCGCGCATTTTCCCCATTCCTGATTTCAAATTGCACCCCGATACATAGGTATGGGATTCGCCAGGTTCCAAAATAGGTTGCTGGCCCACTACTCCGTCTCCTTCAATGATTTTTCGGTTTTCGGCAGCATCAAAAATTTCCCACAGTCGACGCAACAATTGTACCGTGTGATTGCTTTTGTTTTCTATGCGTATCTTGTAGGTGAATACATAATGGTGCTGCTGCGGATTTGAAAAATCCGGCTGATAGGTAGTTTCAACACTCACTTGAATTCCTTTGGTAATCGCTGAGACCATGGTATTGCCGATTGAACCACTAAGTTAGAATTTCTACTTCTCAAATCAACCCCGACGCGATGGATGTTGTCCTCGAGCCCACCTGGAAAGCTGCCTTAAGTCCGATATTCCAAAGTAATTCATTTCTTAAACTTGCAGAATTTGTAAAGCAAGAGTACCAGCAGCATCAGGTCTTTCCTCCTGGGAAGCAAATTTTTTCTGCATTTTGGCAATGTCCCTTGCCCTCGGTGAAGGTGGTTATTTTGGGGCAAGATCCGTACCATGGAGAAGGCCAAGCCAATGGGCTCGCTTTCTCGGTGGCTCCTGGCCTGCCTTTTCCACCAAGTTTATTGAATATTTTCAAAGAGTTGAAAGCAGATCTGGGGATTCCCATGCCTCCCAACGGGGATCTCAGTCGTTGGGCGGCTCAAGGAGTATTTCTATTGAATGCCACCCTCACCGTCCGTGCGAATTTAGCAGGATCTCACCAAAATCAGGGTTGGGAATCCGTAACGGATGCCGTCATTCAAACCATTAGCCGTGAGCGAGCGGGAGTGGTATTTCTCCTCTGGGGTGCTTATGCGCATAAAAAAGAGGTACTCATCGATTCCAAGAAGCATTTCATTCTAAAAGCACCTCATCCCAGCCCCCTTGCAGCGCATCGGGGATTTTGGGGTTGCAAGCATTTTTCCAAGACCAACAATTACTTGGAAGCAACAGGTCAAACCCCAATTACCTGGTAAAAAATAGGCCCCGCATCTGCGGGGCCTCAAGTTTAGGAGATTCCTTTGAAGAATCTATTCCAGCGTATTTTGGAAAACATGGATTCAAACTTATCTAGGGAAAGCCACAAGAACCAGGCTTTGCCAACTACGTGGTCTTCAGGCACGAAGCCCCAATAACGCGAATCCAGTGAATCATGTCTGTTGTCACCCATCATGAAGTAGTAATTCTGTTTGAAGGTATAGCGATCCACCTTTTTTCCATCGATGAATAAGGCACCCTCCTTTACTTCTACCTTTTCGTGACCCTCGTATTTTTCAATAGTAAAGGCATACTTCATTACATTGTCAGGGGTCATTTCTAGGGTCTGATTCTCACCAGGAACCAATAACGGCCCGTAATTATCTCTATTCCAAGTCAAGTTGGATCCGTTTGGAAATATTCCAGACTCCGCTTGTCCTTTGGGTTGCAAAGATTTGGTAACTGAAGTAATCACCGGAGAGGATTTAAGTTTTTCGATGTTCGCATCGGTAGTCCAAATTAGGTAGCGACTGCCATCTGGGGCAGCATAATAACTCTCCTGATTGATTCCGAAATCCTTCAAAAAATCCGCCGTTAGACTTCTGTTCGTTGTGATCTCGTAGGAATACTGCATTTCCTCAGGCTTTGGGGATGCTTGTTGATTGACAAAAAGTTCTCCCTCTCGAACCTCGATTTCATCTCCAGGAACTGCAACGGCTCGTTTGATGTAATTCGTTTTCAGGTCATTTGGAAAATCGAACTCCACGGGATAGTTAAATACCACTACATCATTCCGTTGCACGGAGGTAAATCCAGGCAATCGGTAGTAGGGAAGTTGAATCAAGTCTGAATAGGAAGAGATGTCCGTACCCCAGATTTTCTGATGGGTGAGTGGAACCTGCAAGGGGGTCTTTGGAATTCTCGTTCCGTAATGCATTTTACTTACAAAAAGGAAGTCCCCCACAAGCAGGGTTTTTTCCATGGAAGCAGTAGGAATAGTAAAGGGTTCGAGTAGTAGCCATCGGATTAGGGAGGCTGCTACTACAGCAAATACCAGCGCATCGATCCACTCACGAAAGGCTGATTTTTTTGGTTTAGTTTTGCTCATTAGGTAACAATTGTCTTAAAAAGATAGGTAATCGTCCATCGAAAGTACTCCTTTTTTTTCCAAAATCCACTCGGCCACTTGAAGGGCTCCTAAGGCAAACCCTTGCCTGCTGTGCGCCGTGTGAATGATTTCTAGGTCATCAATGGCAGAGGTGTAGCGAACATGATGCGTACCCGGTGCAGGATCGATTCGTTTGGAAGTAATCGGTAATGAACTTGGGTTCTTGGGGGTTTCTCCCACCAGATTCCAAGTTTTGAGTTGGGTGTAATGCTTGAGAATGCCTTCGGCTAAGGTGATGGCTGTGCCAGAAGGGGCATCCTTTTTGGCAGTATGGTGAATTTCTTCTACCTCCGCTTGGTAGCCGCTCGTTTCATTCATCAATTGGGCGAGCAACTCATTGACTTTAAAAAACACATTGACACCGATGCTGAAATTTGAGGCATAAAAGAAGGTGCCTTGGTGCTGGTGAGTCAGTGCTTCGATTTCGGGCATGCGTGCTAGCCAGCCTGTGGTTCCAGATAGGATGGGAATGCCTTGGGTAATTGCCCATCGAATGTTGTCGATTGCAGCCTCTGGCTGGCTAAATTCGATCGCTACATCGATGGTATTTGGATCTAGCGCATTACGAAACTCCTGGTTGTCTTGATCAATCTTGGCTACAATATGGTGTCCTCTTTCGAGGGCTAATTCCCCGATTAGTTTTCCCATTTTGCCGTAGCCGAGTAGTACGATATTCATTACTTAAATCGAAGTGTAAGTGAAACGCCCATAGAATTGGAGGCAGAAACTGTGCCAAGCTGTGGTGCTACCTGCAAGGCCAAATCTTCCGAAATATCAAATCCGGAAAGGTGCGCATCTACGTTGGCGTCGACCAAGTTGAGCGCGTAAATACCGAGTAATAGGAGTACGGTCAGGTCTCTATTTTGTCTCCAATAGTCCACATTTCGCACGAGGGCAGCGCGATTTAAGGAAGGGAATTGGTTGGGTTCTTTTTTGTCCAAGGCAAAAAGTGCATCACGGAAACTTTCGTATCTCCGGTGATTGTAATTGATGAAGTAGAGGTCGGTGAGTATGCCGGCATACAAAATGGGTACTTTCCAACTTTTGTTATTGTATACTTGCCCCGCACCGGGTAAGATGGCAGAGAGAAGTATCGCCTTTTTGGGATTTTTTTGTAGAAGGGAGAATGCTTCACCTTCTTTTTTTTCTCGTTTTAGGGAATCCGTCTGCCCTTGGACCGGGCTTGTGGCTATTCCTAACCAGCAAACTGCCAGCAACAGGCTCCAAAGAAGCCCTTTAGTTGAGGGAGTAGGGCCGGAATGCGCCATTTCAATTAGATGATTTCTAAGATTTCAAGAATGCGGTTGAGGTCGGAGGCAGAAGAAAAAGGAATTTTAATTTCCCCTTTATTTTTTTGGTCTGCTTTCAGAGCAACTTTAGTTCCAAAATGACTTGCAAGCCGCTGTTGAATTTTTGTCAATTCGTACTTTCGAACAGGGTTTAATCCAGGACTGCTGTTCTGCTTTTCGGGTTTGCCGTCATTGAGAGCTTTGACTAAGGCTTCAACCTGGCGAACACTCAATTCTTCAGCAACGATTTTTTTGAAGAGCGCAAGTTGCTTATCCACATCCTCAATATTGATCAAAGCGCGAGCATGACCCATGGACAACTGAGCGTCACGGATGGCTGCTTGAATGCTTGGAGGGAGTTTGAGTAGGCGGAGGTAATTGTTGACAGTAGTTCTGTTTTTTCCTACGCGGTCACCCAATTCTTCTTGTTTGAGGTTGCACTCCACGAGCAGTCTTTGGTAGGATTGTGCAATTTCAAGCGCATTGAGATTTTCACGCTGAATATTTTCAATCAAAGCCATTTCCAACATTTGTTGGTCGTTGGCGGTACGGACATAGGCCGGGATTCGAGTAAGTCCTGCTAGTTTGGAGGCTTGAAATCGTCGTTCACCCGAAATCAATTGGTACTCATTTGGAGCCAATTTACGTACCGTGATCGGCTGAATGATGCCTTGTACCTTGATCGAATCCGATAGGTCTTTTAGGGCTTCCTTATCAAAATGAATTCGAGGCTGAAATGGATTTACTTGAATTTCAGCAAGCGAAATTTCAAAAATTCCTGCTTTTTGACCCTCAGGTAAAATTTCTTGACCCTTGCCTTTGGCAGGGCTATCTTCCAAAAGGGCCCCTAAGCCTCTTCCTAAAGCGTTTTTCTTGGGTGATTTTGAATCAGACATGATCAATTCGTTGCTTTTTGAAGTCCATTTCGTTGGACGATTTCTCCTGCCAAATTCAAGTAGGCAATGGCTCCTTTTCCGTCTGCATCAAATGAAATTACTGGGAGACCAAAACTAGGAGACTCAGAGAGACGGACATTCCGTGGAATGATGGTATCGAATACCATGGATTTAAAGTGGACTCGAACTTCTTCTACTACCTGATTGGAAAGGCGAAGTCGAACGTCGTACATGGTCAATAAAATCCCTTCAATCCCAAGATCTGGGTTCAATCGGGTTTGAATGATTTTGATGGTATTTAACAGTTTACCCAATCCCTCCAATGCGAAATACTCGCATTGAACCGGGATAATTACAGAATTTGCAGCAGTGAGGGCATTGATGGTAATCAAACCTAAGGAGGGAGAGCAATCGATGATGATGAAATCGTATTGGTCCTTTATGGAGTCAATTACTTCCTTCATTTTCTCTTCCCGGTTCTCCATGTTGATCATTTCAACCTCAGCACCCACCAGGTCTATGTGTGAGGGTACAAGGAATAAATGCTCCAAATTGGTCTTTACAATAATGGATTGAATGGCTATTCCATCCACCATACATTCGTAAATGCTGGTTTCCACAGCTTTTGGATCTTGACCAAGACCTGAAGTAGTATTGGCTTGTGGGTCGGCATCGATCACCAATGTTTTGAATTCCAAAACAGCGAGACTAGCAGCCAAATTCATTGCTGTGGTAGTTTTTCCAACTCCACCTTTTTGGTTTGCAACGGCAATAATTTTTCCCATGGGTTGTATGACCAGAATTTAGAAGTCAATATTAAGCAAATTCAGGTCCAATTTTGGTAGGAATCTACTTTTTTTGGTAAGGACTTTTGTTAAAAAAGTATAAGCTATCATTCAGACTTCGTGCAACTGGTTTTGAGCTGCGTAAAAATGGGTAGGAAAAAAAATGGAGCTTGTTTCAGCTCCATTTTCCTTATTTTTTCTTGTTGGCCTCTGCCATTTTCATAGCGTCCTCGAGACGTTGTTGAAATTTCGATTTCTTTTTATCTACGTTTTTCAGCTTATTCTCCTCTACCTTTTGACGGATTTTTGCATCGTCCACAAAGAGTTTGATCAAGGCTTGCTGACCAAATGTGAAGATATTGGATACAAAATAGTAGAAACTTAGACCTGCAGGGTAGGAGTTCAGTACAAACATGAACATCACTGGCATGACGTAACCCAGGTTCTTCATAGGCCCAGTGGCCGTGGTCAACTGGTTGTTGAAATGTGCATAGAGCACCTGTGAGATGGTCATGAGTAAGGTGAATAAACTCACGTGTGCCCCATAAAAAGGAATGGTGAAGGGAAGTTTAATGAATTCATCGTAGGTAGAAAGATCCTCTGCCCACCAGAAGGATTCTTGTCTCATTTCGATGGCATTGGGAAAGAAAAAGAACATGGCAAATAGGAAAGGCATCTGCAACACCAAGGGGAGGCAACCCGAAAGTGGGCTTACCCCAAGTTGAGAGAAGAGCTTCATTTGCTCCTGCTGCATTTTGGTAGGATCTTCTCCGTATTTCTCTTTTAATTCATCAATTTCTGGTTTGATTACCCGCATCTTGGCCATTCCAATGTAGGACTTGTAGGTCAAGGGGGATAAGGCAAGTTTGATCAAAAGCACGATCAGGATGATGATGATTCCGTAGCTATCGAAGTATTTTTCTAGGAATTCGAATAGGTGAACAACAATGTATTTGTTTACCCAGCTGACGAAAAAGTAACCCATGTCTACGTTTTCCTCAAAACCAGGTGTCACAGCTTTCAGGGTCTTGTATTGATCTGGACCAAAATAATAGGTGAGGTTTGCTTGTCCTTTTAGGATAGGTAAAGAAAGACTCGCGCTCATTGATCGCACCAAGGAGGTGTCGGCAGGGGTACTTTGGCTCAAATTTACCTCTTGGAATACTGAGTCTGCTATAATTCCTGCGGTAAAGAATCTTTGGGAGAAACTAACCCACTTGACGGGCTCAGCTACTTTTGCCTCTTCCGGGTCGTCGCTAAGTCCAAGATTTTCATAGCTCCCCTCTGCGAGGTAATAATTTACCTGTGTTTTTCTTCTGGATTCTGCTAGGTCTTTCTCCTGGGATTTAATTTCATCTTTCCAGTCAATTTTAAGCGCTTTTGCAGTGACGATGCCTTGTAATCCTTGGATTTCAAAGTGCTTGGCCAAGGCATAATCTCCTTCTTTCAAGGTGTATTTTTGAATCAACTGACCGGAAGGACTGCTAGCAGTAAAGGTTACCGTTTGCTGTTTGATGCCATCTACCTCTTCCGTACTAAGTGTAGGTACGAAATAAAGTTCATTCAAATTGATAGGCCCAAGACGCGTGTCTAGGGTGTAGTTGAGACTTGTTTGGGCGCTATCCAAAAGGAATAAGGGTTCTTTCTTCCAACTGACATAATTTTTAAGAAGCACTTCTTGGATACTTCCTCCTTTATTGGAGAGAATGATTTTGACTACCTCGTTTTCGAGAACTACCTCTTTTTCTTCGCCCAGGGTCCAAGTGGCTAACTCGCCAAACTTTGCTTGGCGTTCTAGGTTAAGAACGCTATCTGGAAGTAATGCTGCTGTTGAAGTTGCGGTAGTTTGAGGCGTATCCTTGCTTGCATCTGTCGTGGCAGGGGAGTTTTCTGCAGGGGGAACTTCTGGGCTACTTGCAAAAAACAGCGAGTAGGTGAGAATGACGGCTGCAAAAAGGATCAAACCTGTTGCTTGATTTTTATCCATGGTAGTTAGCTAAAACTGGAGCTAGGCTTCAGTTATTTGTTATTTTTTTTATCGAGTGCTGCTTGTATGAAATCTACAAACAGAGGCTGTGGTTTCAAAACCGTACTTTTGTATTCGGGATGAAATTGTACGCCCACAAACCAAGGGTGATTTTTGATTTCAATAATTTCGACCAATCCTGTTTCTGGGTTCTTGCCCGAAGCAAGCATGCCTTTTGCTTCAAGTTGCTCTAGGTAGGTATTGTTAAATTCATACCTGTGTCTGTGTCTTTCCTGTATTTTAGTTTTACTATAGGCTAATGCTGCTTTGCTGCCTTTTTTGAGTTCACAAGCATACGAACCTAGGCGCATAGTTCCGCCCATTTGGTCAATTTTCTTTTGTTCTTCCATCAAAGCAATCACAGGATGCGGGGTATCAGGATCCATTTCTGTGGAGTTGGCGTGCCCAAGACCGAGTACATTTCTTGCAAACTCGATTACAGCTACTTGCATGCCTAAACATATCCCAAAGAAAGGAATCTTGTTTTCTCGGGCATACTTGACCGTCATTACCTTTCCTTCAAATCCTCGCTCTCCAAATCCTGGAGCCACTAAAATCCCATCTAAAGACTTTAATTTGGAGGTATAGTTTTCTTTACTTATTTCTTCCGAAGAAAGCAGGACTAATTTGACCTTGCATTCAGCCGCTGCACTCGCATGAGTGAAGGATTCAATGATGGACTTGTACGCATCTGGTAGCGATACATATTTACCAATCAATCCGATGGTAACTTCAGCGGTTGGGTTTTTTAATCGGCCTAGGAAGTCTTTCCAGTCCTTGAGATCCAACTTGGATTTGGGCTTCAGATTGAGTTTGGAAAGTACCCGCTCGTCCAACTTCTCTTTTTTCATGAGCAGTGGAACATCGTAGATGGATTCAGCATCCATAGCTTCGATGACACTATCAAGTTGCACGTTGCAGAAGAGGGCTAATTTGCGTTTGACGTCTTGTGGAAGCGGGTGTTCGGTTCGGCAAACTAAAATATCCGGTTGAATGCCTGCCTCCAAGAGTTGTTTGACCGAATGTTGGGTGGGCTTGGTCTTCAGTTCCTTGGCAGCTTTTAAGTAGGGAATCAAGGTTAGGTGAACTACCAAAAAATTTCCTGGGCCTAGGTCCCAACGGGCTTGCCGTACGGCTTCAATAAATGGAAGGGATTCAATATCTCCTACACAACCTCCAATTTCGGTGATGACTACATCGTATTTTCCGTCCTGACCAAGTTTGTAAAAATTACTTTTGATTTCATCCGTAATGTGTGGAATCACTTGAACAGTTTTGCCGAGGAATTCGCCTTTGCGCTCCTTCGTGATTACATTGTTGTAAATCCTTCCGGTGGTGATGTTATTACTTTGAGAGGTCTCTACGTTCAAAAAGCGTTCGTAGTGCCCAAGATCTAGGTCTGTTTCGGCACCATCCTCTGTCACGTAGCACTCACCATGCTCGTAAGGATTCAGGGTTCCTGGATCAATATTGAGGTAAGGATCAAATTTCTGAATGGTGACACTCAATCCTCTGGATTGAAGCAATTTGCCGAGAGAAGCGGCAATTATTCCTTTTCCTAAGGAAGAAGTAACTCCTCCGGTGATAAAAATGTATTTCGTCTGTGAAGCCATAAGAAGTGGTGGAGGGGTTGAAATAAGTTGAATTCTTATGGGGTATAAAGGTAGAAAATTTTCGTGAATTGCCCTTAAAAAGGGCTTTGGAATTTTTGAGGAAAAAAATCAGCACGATGGGATGAAGGGGTTAACTTTCGATTTGAAAAAAATAGGAGGATATTTTGTCCGAGCATTTACTGCATCAAAAAAATAAAAATGTTTGTATTTTTTTAACTTATGTCTTGTACAAAAGGCAGACATTATTAAAGTTTATAACTATCAAAATCTAATCAATGCGATTTTTTGTTCGGAGGAGATTTTTTTCTTTTGAAACATTTATTTCTCACCTCCCGTTTTTTGTATTTTTTATTAAAATAGAGACAATAAATTTTTTGAATATATCACTTTAATTAGTTGGTTTTTGCACACCTTTCTTTTCATTGTATTTTAGTTAGAATTTTGTTTTTCCTTAGAAAACCATCTGCTATTTTTCAAATTGGAAATATTTTACCAAATGCACCCACTTCTATTTAACCTAAAAAGGAATTCTAAAATGTATATTTTTTGCATTTCGCTTCGTTGTTAAATTCAGGTTGACAACTTGATTTCAATAAATGGAAAACAATTTTTTAAATCAGTTTTATCCCGTCCTTATTCTTTTCAAGCCGTGTATCTTATTTATTGTTAAAATTCATGTTTTTATTTTTGGCAGTAACTTTTTTACAGATTATATTGCGTGTCATTTTTAAACTATAAAACAAACAAAAAACATGAGAGAACTGATTAAAGAGTCCATCGTAGATTTAAAGAAATCCGATGGGTTTGTGTATGTAACTGCTGATGGCAAGAAAATTGACCTTCACGAAGCTGCATCCAGAGGTATTGCCGTGACTCCAGTAAATCCTAAGGACGGAGTAATTAAAAAATTGGAAGCTGCTGGCTTGTTTCTAACAGATAGCAAATTCCTTGCGGACCTAAACGAGTTGATTGCTTCTTTGAATGGCGGATCGACCGGTAAGTCTGAAGGTAAGCGCAGATCTTTTTCAGATGTTGAAAAAGGTAAAATCATGGAAGAATGGAAAAAAGTTGAGGCGGCTGGAAAGAAAACCAAAGCAGCTTTTGCCCGTGAAATCGGAGTTGGATACCAAACATTCATCAACTGGTTGAGAGGGTGATTTATACTACCTTACATTAGAAAAAGGATAGCAAACGCTATCCTTTTTTGTTTTTATTGGCGTTTTGGGTGAGGGGGGAATACGTACAAAAACCTCTTTGTATTCCTTTTGATGGGGAATCATTTTTCAAATTGGTAGTCTAGCCAGATAATCTGTTTATTTTTGCTGTATGTTAGATCATGCTGCCATCCTATCCTCCCTCAAAGAAAATGGGAAAGTATACCTGCAAGAGGGAAGTGGAAAGACTTTTTGTTTGAGAAAAGGAGCGCTTGCCGAAAAAGAAGTTATCCAAAAAGGCATTTACCTACTTTTTGATTTATTTCAAATTCGTACGCTTTGCGTTTCCTTTTCCGAAGTTTCCTTGGATATTGTTGATTTCGCTTCCAAACCTACCATTTACCAAAGTCCAGTGAATCCACTTTTGCCCAAAGGCGCTGTGGTTGATGGACTCGTTCGCTTTTCATTAATCCGAGAGCCCAACTGGAATAAACTCTTGTTTCAAATTGCACATCCTGTCGTATTTACTGAGGATCAGGGTGTGGAGGCTGAGGTAAAGACCAATCTCCTGTTTCCGCTATTCCATGTAGGGACGAAGGAATTGTTTTTGGGTCCTGAAGGTGAAGTAAAAATTAAGAAAGGATGAATTTGAGTGAAAAGCTAGCCTCACATCCAATTTTTGCTCGGGTTGCACAAGTGGCGGAGAAAGAAGGCTTGGAAACCTATGTAGTGGGTGGATATGTGAGGGATTTGATCTTGGGTCGTCCTAGCAAGGACATCGATTTTACCTGCGTGGGTTCTGGGATCCACTTGGCGCAGGAAGTCGCAAAGACCTTTGATTTCCATGTACCCCTTTCTGTATTCAAGAATTTCGGTACTGCCATGCTGAAATTAGACGACTGGGAACTCGAGTTTGTGGGTGCACGAAAAGAATCTTACCGCCAAGATTCGAGAAAGCCGTTGGTTGAGGATGGGACACTACTGGAGGATTTGGAACGCAGAGATTTTACGATAAATGCGATGGCGATCTCTCTAAATCCGGAAAATTATGGAGAATTGCTAGATCCATTTGACGGGATGAAGGATATCAAAGCCAAGCGAATCAAAACTCCACTTGAACCAGGAATCACCTTTTCGGATGATCCGCTTCGGATGATGCGTGGGGTGCGTTTTGCGGCTCAATTGGATTTCGACATTGAGTCTGAGACCTTTTTTGCCTTATCTACCTATGCATCTCGACTTCAAATCATTTCTGCGGAGCGAATTATTGACGAACTCAATAAAATTATTTTGACAGCAAAGCCTTCTTATGGGTTTAAACTGTTGTTTGCATCTAAACTCTTGCATGAGTTTTTTCCTGAAATGGTAGAACTCCAAGGGGTGGATTCTGTGGATGATAAATCCCACAAAGACAATTTTTACCATACCCTTCAAGTGCTAGATAATCTTTGTTTAGCCACGGACAACTTATGGCTTCGCTGGGCAGCGATTCTTCACGATATTGCTAAGCCGGCTACCAAGCGTTTTCATCCCAAGGTAGGCTGGACCTTTCATGGGCATGAGGACAAAGGCGCACGCATGACCCCAGGAATCTTCAAGCGATTAAAACTTCCGATGGACGAGCGGATGAAATATGTGCAAAAATTAGTTCGCCTTCATTTGAGGCCGATTGCCTTGGTCAAAGATGAAGTGACGGACTCGGCTTTGCGGAGATTGCTATTTGACGCTGGAGATGATGTCGATGACCTAATGGCTTTGTGCCGGGCGGACATTACTTCAAAAAACAATAAGAAGGTTCAGAAGTACCTGGAAAATTTTGATCGGGTCGAACAGAAACTGAAGCAAGTTGAAGAAAAAGATCAGGTTCGAAACTTTCAGCCTCCTGTAAGTGGAGAAGAAATCATGGAGACCTTCGGGATTTCACCTTCAAAAATCATAGGAGATATAAAAGAAGAAATCAAAGAAGCTATATTGGAGGGGCGAATCCAAAATAATCCGGAGGAAGCTAGACTCTTGATGCTTCAAATCGCTCAAGAAAAAGGACTTTATCCCATTCAATAACCTTAACTAGTCAATTAATTATGTTGAAACTTACCGCTTTCATTTCCTTAATTATTCTAAGTATCGGTACTAGTCTGGCACAAACCAGCACCGATTCCATCCCCAAGTTTGATCCCAAAGTAAAGAGTGCGCTCAATATGGCAGATCAGATGGCCTATCAAGCAGCACTTCGTTTCAACGATTTGGAGGTTGCAAAGGATAAACTCTACAACTTGATGGTACGAAATCCAGAAGACCTTCGCTACATGGAGGCTTTGGGCAGCTTGTATTTTGAATCTGGGCAATATACCTCGTCAGCATTAGTGGCGATGGATATTTTAAAAATCAATGATAAAAATGTGGGAGCCCTGGAAATTGCTTCCTATGCCTTGGAGCAATTGGGTGCATTTGATCGTGCCTTGCCTTACTATGAGAGTTTACACTTGCTGACTGGGGATAACTTTAGTTTGTATAAATCTGCCGACCTGCAATATTCTATGAAGCGCTATGCCGAGGCAATGAATTCCTTGACCATGCTAATGAAAGTAGCCAAGGCAGATGAAAAAATTGGATTTCCAATCTCTGAAACAGAAACTCAGCAGGTGAGTATGAAGGCTGCTGCCTTAAACCTGAAAGGGCTGGTGTACTTGGATCAAAATTCAAAAACGGAAGCCAAAGCGGCCTTTACAGAAGCACTTACCTTGGAGCCCAACTTCAATAAGGCAAAAGAAAACTTAGCCAAGACAAATTAAGTGCTGCGCCCTGTACGCAAAAAAAAATACCGACAGCAGTCGGTATTTTTTTTTTGTATTTCCTTTTCAACGGGAAAAGGAAATTAATAGGAGGAACCAAACGATACCTCGTCCATGGTGCTATCCAATAATTTCCCTTTTTCGCATTTCAATACGCGGTAAGGATATTTACGAAGTAGGTCGTGGTTGTGTGTCGCCATCAAGATGGCAGTTCCTTTTTTGTTGATATCTTGAAAAAGTTTGAAAATCCCATCTGCAACATCTGGATCTAGATTTCCCGTAGGCTCATCGGCAAGCAAAATCGAAGGATTGTTGAGTAAGGATCTAGCAATCACGACACGCTGTTGCTCTCCGCCTGATAGCTGGTGCGGCATTTTGTTGAGTGCTTCCAACAGCCCCACCTGAAGCAGTACTTCTCCAATTCGCTCCTTGATTAAGATAGGATCCGTCCAGCCAGTTGCTTTCAATACAAACGAAAGGTTTTCGAAAACAGATCGGTCGGTAAAAAGTTGAAAATCCTGAAAGATGATTCCAATTTTCCTTCTCAGAAAAGGAACCTCTTTGTTTTTGATTTGTGAGAGAGAGTAACCCACTACTTCGGCAAGACCTGATTTTAGCGGAAGGTCGGCATACAGTGTTTTCAACAAGGAGCTTTTTCCACTGCCAGTTCTCCCGATTAGAAATACAAATTCATGCTGCTCCACAGAAAAATTAATGTCATTGAGGACAGGAATTTCTCCTTGGTAGATGGTAGCCTGTGTCATGGACAACACAGGAAGTGTACTGAAATCCATGGATTTAGAGTTCTAGTTTTTGAAGTTTCCCAAACGGGAGGGATTTGATTAATTCTTCGAGTTGTTCTTCCTTGCCTTCCAAACCAAATTTCTCCACACTTTTCATGGGTCGATCTGCTCTGAAATAGGCCACAAGCACAAAATTCTCGTCTCGAATTTGAATGTAATCGGGAATTTTTGCTTTTCCTTTAACCTTGATGATGTACATGTCCCCTAAGTGGTATGGGTGAATCCCGGTTGGATAAAATGACTTATTTGCTTGCAGCTTTGGCGTGATCGGCTAAGAATTGGGCCAATCCTGAATCGGTAAGTGGGTGCTTCAATAAGCCAGTAATTACTTTGAGTGGACAGGTTACCACATCCGCGCCAAGCTCAGCACATTTGATCAGGTGCATCGTGTGACGAACCGATGCTGCGAGCACTTCAGTCTCGTAGCCATAGTTTTGGTAAATGTGTACGATTTGTCCGATCAAATCCAGTCCATCGAAGGAAATGTCATCCAATCTGCCAATAAATGGGGAAACGTAAGTTGCTCCCGCTTTGGCGGCCAATAAGGCTTGTCCTGAAGAGAAGATAAGCGTACAGTTGGTACGAATTCCTTCACTGTGGAAATAACGGATTGCTTTTACTCCATCCCGGATCATGGGGATTTTCACCACGATTTTATCATCCAGTTTGGCGAGTTCTTTTCCCTCGCGAACCATGCCTTCGTAGTCCGTAGCAATCACTTCAGCACTTACTTTGTCTTCTACGATCCCGCAGATTGCTTTGTAATGTGCCTTGATATTTGCCTCTCCTGTAATTCCTTCTTTGGCCATTAGGGAGGGATTGGTGGTTACGCCATCCAATACACCTAGGTCATGTGCTTCGCGGATTTCGTCAAGATTGGCGGTATCGATAAAGAATTTCATGGATATGGGGTTTGGTTACAAAAAGCAGTTTGCCTAAGCGCAGTATGGGCTAAGGTCATTTGACAAAGTTAGAAGATAAATTAGGATAAGGTAGCGAAAAGAGGGACGGAATTTGGTCTACCTAAAAAAAAGAGGCGGCATCGCACCGCTACGACCGCCTACCCTTGCTTCCTTCCGGACCTGGGGGATTCAGCAGGAGCTGGTCGTGCCGCCGGTCACAAAGGTAAGCCAAAATTCAGGCAATGCAATAGGATAGATACAAATTGGATCTACTGACCCGAAAATCAAGCGCTAAATGTTTTACCTTAGGGCTTGATTCCATCCTAATTCTTGATTTTACCTATGAAAAATCTACTTTTCCTTGCGCTACTCGCTAGCATTTTGATCAGCTGTAACGATCAATCAAAAAGCTACCAATTCCAAGTTGCAGATTTAGAGCCCAATTTGATCACACTCTCTTCAGATGAATTTATGGGGCGCATGCCATTTACTGCAGGAGAGGAGCTGACAACCTCCTTTTTGCAAAGTAAATTCAAGGAAATGGGACTTGAACCTGGCAATGGAGATTCCTATTTTCAAGAGGTGCCTATGGTTTCGATCATCAGCCGTCCTGAACAATCCATGGCGTTTAAGAGTGCAAAAGGAACCGTAGTAGGTGAAGGGGTGAAAGATTTTGTGATTTGGACTCAGCGCACCGATTCGGTAGTGAAAGTGGAGGATGCCGAAGTGGTCTTTGCCGGCTTCGGTATTGTTGCTCCTGAATATGGCTGGAACGATTACAAAAATTTGGATGTGAAGGGAAAAATTGTGGTAGTGATGATCAACGATCCTGGTTTTGGAAGCGAGGATTCGACCTTTTTTAAGGGGAATACGATGACCTACTACGGTCGATGGACTTACAAATACGAGGAGGCCGCACGCCAAGGAGCTTTAGGCTGTTTGATTGTCCACAATACGATTCCTGCCGGCTATGGATTTAATGTAATGCAGAACAATTGGAATGCTTCCAAACTGTACCTTGATGATCGGGGGCAGGATAAGTATAAACTGGGATTTGAAGGGTGGATTACGCTTCCCTTTGCCAAGCAATTGTTTGAACAGGCTGGAAAGAAGGAGTCTGAGTTGTTGCAAGCGGCAAGAACCGCGGATTTTCAAGGATTTTCGACAGGCATGACGGTAAGTACGAGTCTTGAGGTGGAGGTTACCTACAATGTTTCCAAAAACGTGATAGCCAAGATCACTGGAAAAACTGCCCCCGAAGAAGTGATTATTTACACAGCGCACTGGGATCACTTGGGTATTGGCAAAGCCGATGAAACAGGCGATAGCATTTACAATGGAGCATTGGACAATGCTTCTGGAACCGCAGCTTTATTGGCGCTAGCCAAGGGGTTCAAAACTGATGCTCAGCCCGATCGAACTGTGGTATTTTTGTCTGTGACAGCGGAGGAGCAGGGGCTTTGGGGATCGGCCTACTACGCACAGCACCCTATCTTTCCCAAGGAAAAAACAGTGGCCAACATCAATATGGATGGCGTCAATCCTTACGGAAGGATGAAAGATGTTTCCGTCATTGGGGTAGGACAATCCGAAATGGAGGATCTATTGGACGAGGAGCTCAAAAAACTAGGGCGCTATGCCGCCCCTGAACCCAATCCTGTGGCGGGCTACTATTTCCGTTCGGATCATTTCAACTTTGCGAAGATTGGTGTTCCCGCCTTGTATTTTGGAACGGGAATCGACCACGTGGAGAAAGGGAAGGAGTATGGAAAGCAGTTGCAGGAAGAATATGTGGCCCAGTATTACCACAAAGCAGCGGATGAATACGATCCTACCCGATGGAACCTAGATGGAGCGGTGGACGATGTACAGTTGCTGTATCAAGTAGGTCGGAATCTTGCCAACTCTACAAAATGGCCAGGATGGAAGGAAGGTTCCGAATTCAAAGCCATTCGAGATAGCTACTTCAAAAAATAAGGCGGTTTAGCATCAGTCTACCTTGATTCCATAGGATTCGAGTAGACCGGGCAATCCAGCAAGGTCAAACCGAGCGCCTTTGATCGCATTGAGTTCGGGTACGATTCGGTAGTGAATGGCTTCTCGAAAGTCAGCTTTTTCGAGGTTAGTCTGATCGAATACTGCTCCGAGGAGATCAGACCCCTGAAAACTTGCTTCGCTCAGGTTCGCCTGGGAAAAGTCTACTTCCCGCAGTCGAGACTGCAGAAATTTCGATTTTTTGAGGGGGAGTTTGTAAAAATTACAGTAGTCGAGGACACAGCTTTCCAGTTGGAGTTCGAGCAAAAAAGGATTTGCAGCAGCAAAGGCGATTCCTAGCATTTTACAGCGCAGGAATCGGGCATTCTGAAAATTCACCTTGGCAACCTTGATGTTGCTTAGGTCGCAGTCCTCAAACTTGCAATTTTCAAAACTTGCCTGTTGAAAGGAAGCGGTAGCAAAGTTACAGTTTGAAAAGGTACAGGAATCGTATTCTCCTACAAGGACATCCGAGGGGCTGAGATTTTGAAAATGCTGTTTGCTAAAATAGGACATCTTTTAGGCTGATTTTGAGTTTTTGAGGAGGTTTTAGAGGGAGAGTTGGTACAAGGTGCAGCGTTGGATGCCGGGTGAATCTTGTAGGTCAGGATGATCAAATTCTTTCCAATACTGCATCCCTATTTTTTTCATGACTTGGATGGAGGCAAGATTCCCGATGGAGGCCATGGCCACCACTTTCGGGATTTGGAGTTGCCGTGCATAGTCCAGGCAGGCTGCGGCTCCTTCGGTGCTAAAGCCTTGGTTCCACCAGTTTTTTCCGATGCGGTAGCCGAGATCTACGGTAGGGGTAAAGTCGGCCTCAAAGGTTTTCCATCCGAGTCCGATGGTACCCAGTAAAGCTTTGCTTTCTAGGACGTCGACTGCAAAATAGCAAAAGCCTTTTTCCTCGTAGAGGCGCTCCATGCGCTCCATCATGGCGAGGGTATCTTCTCGCAAAAGAGGCTTTTGAAAAAAGCGCATCACCTCGAGATCCGAATTGATGGCTGTGAATGCATCCAGGTCACTCGCTTGCCAACGGCGAAATCCTAGGCGAGGGGTGGTAAATAAGTAGGAGGTAGACATAGGTGCTACGGGATGGATTGGAAAGTCAAATTAAGGAGGTTTTTTGAAAATTGCGCTTTTCTAATTCGATCTTGGGCGATGTGATTGAATTTAATTTTCAATTCCATTAAATGGATTAAACCTTCTTCTTCCTATCCCCATGGTCATGGCACGGCAGACGGTTTTGTCTCCGTATTTGACGTTCAACTTATCCAAGGCTTGGTAGAGGTTGATTTGTTTCGACTAACCTTTACGGATTAATTCCTTCTGAAATTGCATTCAAATCCCAGTAAACTGCTAGGAATTTTTCGTTTATTCTTAGAAATATTGAATTGAAAGGGGCTATTTGGTATTATTTGGTTAAAATTTAAAAATTGATAAAAAATTGTTATATTTCAATAAAAAACATAAATAAATAACTTGATTTACAGCTTATTATAGCCTAATAAAATAATTTTATATGTTTTTATTTGTTAATCTGATGAGAGACAGATAGGTTTAGTACGAGCAAGTTTTTTGAGTGCGGCAAATGCAGAAGAAGGACTTCACTCAAAGTCGGGCTTATAATGGAATCAAGTCACCTGTCTTTTTAATACCCCCACTTCATTCTAGATCAAAAGAAAGCTGAGTAAGGGTTAGCAGCCCTATAAAGTCGAGGATGTGTAAGCGAAAAACGACTTAAAAAATCCAAGAGTAGCCCCGTATAACGAAAAGGGATAGAGTAGTTAAGAACTCCAAAAATATTTTTCAATATGTCTAGAATATTTAAAATTTCGGCACTTATTATTTTAATCAGTTTTTCTGGGTGTTCATTAATGGAACAAAACATTCCATTAAATGATGATGGACTTCAAATCTCCGATGAACTAAAGTTTCCTAATGGCCTAGATTTAAATGCAATCAATAAAATAGGGGAAGAACTAAATTTGGTTTTGGGCAAGAATCAAAACCTAGATGGATCATTTTTAAGCCTAGATTACAGCGATCCGGAAATTGAACGGATCTTAAATCCTTTAGTTGAAAATGGTAGAAGTATTCATCGGCAATTATTAACTCAGGTTTTCTCTTCATCGGTTGCTAAAACTCTTTCTAAAGAAGAAAGGGAAACAATTACTAATTTATCGGACCAAGAATTAGTGGAGCTATCCCTTATGATTTCAATTATGCAACAAACTATTGATG
>JACCDV010007229.1_pt1 | contig 21036 bp, 18 predicted proteins | sample 7446131 | NCBI WGS metagenome assembly JACCDV01 (sample SAMN15323448, study PRJNA562643) | freshwater metagenome | isolation source: river surface water | place: USA:Blue River Watershed | collected 2017-08-17 | reverse complement strand
AGGAACATCAAATATAAAGAAAAACATGGAAAGATAAATAATAGGAGCAGAATCAAACAAAAATCGAAAATCCAGTTGAATAAAAGAAATCATCTTGGGGAAATAATAAACCAATTGAAAATTAAGTAGAAAAATAGAGTTGGGCAAAAAAGGATAACAATTGGAAGCCTAAGTAAGAAGAATAACCTAAATAATAAGGAGACTAAGTAAAAAAACAGCCTTGGGGAAATTAAACATAGTAAAATAATAATGACTAATAAGATAGTAAATCTGGTTGGGTGTAAAATTAGTAGAAATCTTCTTCTTGGGTTAAAAAGGAAGAATGAAATTAAGATTAAAATTTAACCCGAGGAGAAGGGTTTAATTGAAATAATGGAGATAATTGATAGAATAATTACTAAAGAAACAATAATTATAACAAAGATTGATAATAAGGAGAATAATAGAATAACTATCAAAGAAATAATAATTGAAATAACTCGAATTAAGAAAGTTGAGAAAATAGTAACTTTAATTGAGATAATTGATAGAGAAATAATTATAATCAGGATAACAAAGATAGGAGTAATTTTAACAGGGATAATTAATAGTATTAAAATAAAGGTAATTATAATAGGGATAATAACTAACAAGGAAATAGATAGTATTAGAATAATTGAGATGATAACTAATAAGGAAATTGATAATTTTAAAATAATAGAGAAAATAACCAATAAGGAAGCAGGAATTATTAAGATAAAAATCAACACTGGAAATAGAATAACAATTAAGAATCAAATTAGACATAAAAAACATGGAAATCTAATGAAGGTTAATAAAAGTCATGGAAAAATAATAATCAAGATTAACAACTGTCTAATAATTGGAAAAGTAAAAATAATTAAGAACAAAACGAAACTTAAAATTAACCCGTTTGATAAGACTCTTAAAACAGTTGGAAAATGAAAAATGAAGAAAAAGCGTAAAATACATAGTAAAATACATGGAAAACTCAAAATTTTAATAAAAACCAAAATGAAGTAAAAAACGAAGATAATTTTAATGAGTCCAGAAATACAACAAAAGAACCAACGAATTCTTGGAATGTTAAAAAAGAAAACAAAACATAGAACAACTGGAACAAACAAGATAGCTAAGCAGTTAATATTAAATAAGAGTCCAATCCTGAACCAACAAAATGGGGAGGAAATCAGAATAAAACATAATGGGGAAACAATAAGAAAATTAAAGAAAATTAAAAATATTAGATAAATTTATTAATTTTAATTTTGTAAAAAAATCATTAATTTTGAATAGAAAATCTTATCAATATTCTTTTCTTTTGTAATTGAAAAAAGAGCCACCGTTGCCTGCATAAGGTTCAAATTTTACAATTTTGATATTAAATAAATAGCAAAAATACTTGATAATTTATAATCTTATGAAAATATTAACAAATTTCCATTTGACTATTAATAAATGTCATAAATTTGACTAAAATCAAAATACTGTTAATTGCATATTTAGATTTTGTAATCATTTTCATTATTTTTTTCTATTAAATTTCCTTATTTCGAATTACTCTCTTATATTGATATTGTTGTTTATATGTTTAATCTTTCTTTATGAATGGAGGAATTATTATGAATATTTAGACCTAAGAAAACTTTAAAATTAATTATTGCAAAAGGAAAAGATGATCTTGCTAATAAACTCATTTATTGATATTTTTAACTTTCCAAATTACTATTCCCTTATTATTGCTCAATAATAAAACATTCAATAAATTAGTTGAATACAGATATTTGTTCATATTAGAATATTGCTTAGAATTCTTTTGTTAAACTTTCTTTTTCTAATAAATCATTAATTTGCTACAATTTATCTATTTTATCATAAATTACAACTAAACTAAATTTTTTATCATTTCTAGACTGAATAGCATCTAAGTAAGAGTTTTTAACACTTTAAATATAATCTTTTATCTCTTATATATTCAGCTTATCAAAATTAACTTAAAATGATTATCTAATGATTTATTATAAAAATTTATCTTTTTATCTAATATCCAAAATACATAAAGTATTTCCTTCACATAATAAATTATATAAATTTTAATCATTGATTTTTCTTTGCATTATAAATTTATAATTTTTATTTATATCTTGTCATAGAAATAAAAATTCAATTTCTTTATAATTACTCCAGCTTCTTTAAGTAAACTTTCACCTTTATTGTCTTGATAATCTTCACAGAAAAACACTTATTGAATTTTCTTATTATTTTACACATTGGATTATTATCTTCGTACACCAAAGACAAGGAAATAGAGTTGTATATAAAGTTCCCATTTTCGTACTATTTGACCCGATTTCTAAAATAGCGCTTTCTTCCGCATGAAGACATTTGCAATCATTTATGTTTTATCCTTGTGGAGCATTAGAGTTGCATCTTTCACATCCATTTTAAAAGCAGTTTTTTGTATTAAGAGGAGAGCCATTATATCCAATAGATAAAATTCTATTTTCTTTAGTAATCACACAGCCTACAGCTCATTTCATACAGTTGGATCTCATTCTGGCTAAATAAGCAATCGACATAAAATACTCATCAATTGAAGGTCAATATAGTTTATTTTTAACTCTATTAAGAAGAGAGTCATTTTAAAAGCTCAATGCAATACTCTATAAATCCTAAGAGCAAATATTATGTCTTGTAAAACTCTAAAATTTAGAAATATCAGTAGATATTTATTACTCATTCATTAAGCTTATAAACTCTTCTATATTTTTATAAACAGTTTTATTCTTATTAAAAGATACCATTATTGGCTCATGTACTTTCACCAAATGAATATATGCTCTTTTCTTTAATATTTGAATTTGTTTTTCGCTATAAACAGGATATATTATTTGGTCAATTTACCAATTATGAACATATTCATGGATTTACTATATTGAGTTATCAATTTCCAATTCTGCTTATAAAGACAATTTACCATTTTAAAAGTCTGATTTTTGAAGAGTAAAAAGCTTTCTTTCTTAATACTTCAAATTGGCCTTAAAAAAATCAACTACTGATTAGTAATCGACTCCGTATTCTCCGTATAACAATATGATAGTCATTATAAATATCGATTAAAATTTTTAATTATTCTGAAAGTCGATGACTCTTATGCAATTATCACTTTTCATGGAGTTCGGATGTAGAATTTTGAAAAAAGGAGTTGTAGCAATTTCCTCATCGAAATCTCATAATGTTAATAATGAAGGTTAATTTTACTATTTTTTCTACGAATCCTTTTAAAGACTCATAACAAGTTATTAATTGAGGATTTTCTTGATTTAAGGTTTTTGGTTACTTGGCAAAAGTCCTTTCAATTCATTTTAGTTTAAAATATCAAGTTTTTATATAGAGCAATTTTTGTTATAATTTATCTAGTCTTTTTTCTCTGTTATAAACTAAGAAATATTATCGTAAGAAAATACCTATGCTTTTCTAACGGTTTAAGGAACTTAAATTTTATTATATAAATGCATGTTTTAATTTAACGAAATCTCCTATTATGTCTCTGCTGTCTTTTAGTCTGAAACAAGCTTGATTTCTTTATCTTAAATCTCCTTTATTATTTCTTTATATTTTTTATCTTCTTTTTCCAATAATTTAGGATTTTCCAATCTTTGGTTAAGTAAACTAGTGTAAAATTCAAGTCTTTTTCACATTATGCTGTTCCAGTGATTTTTAACAGAATTATCCGTTCTGCCTTTGATGTGTTTGGAAATCATTGACCATTTATTCGGATATAAATGAAATAGTAAAAATAAATGCCATTCCTCTTATTCATTCCAAGCACTTTTTACTATCGAAGGATCCAAATGGTTATGCCATCTTTCTCAACATTATTTTCCTTCTCGATTTTTCATTTTGCTTGCGATTTTACCCCATTTTTTCGCTCCATGTTTATGAATGAGTTTCTCTAATAATAAGTCTTCTTCTTGAGTCCAAATTTGCTTTCTTCTTTTAAAAGGACTGTCGTTATTACTGGTATATTGCGAGCTCATTTATTTTTTATAAAATAATAAATTTATAAGTAAATTTTATTAACTTTCGATTTCTCTGGTTCTTTTAATCTCTTAAGCTCGATCCATGTAATTTATAATATCATCGAACTAAGAATACGGAATATAGTCTAAAATTAACTTTGAATTTTCTTTATCAATTTCTAAAAAGGCTTTTGGAACTCTTTATTTGATATATAATATGATTTTTGTTAAATTTTATTCCTCCATGCTCTGCATTCAATCTGCAATAATTTTCTTTTGGTCGAAATTGATTCTTTTTAATTTACTCTTTTTCATAATAAATGCTTTCTTTTAGTTTTTGTATCATTTCATAAGAAGGATTATTCTTTCCATACTCAATATTTGGGTAGTGTTTTTCCACAAGTCTTTTTTGATAGTTTTCCATAATCATTGCAAGTTTGAATACTTTACTATAATAAGTGTTGTAATATAAGCAATTATCCCAAATAAGTTATAAATCATCTAAGCATTGGTTTACATTATTGTATTTTCCATTTTCTAGATTACTTTGAACATCGTTAAGACACATAGGCTTTTTTATCATCTTATAATAATCATCCAAACCATAAAACTCTACATCAACAGGCTCTATAAAATCAAAGGCTTCTTTTTTATCTTTTAAGTTTAAGATAATTTCTTATAAAATCAATTTATTGTTTTCATCTATAATAATATTCTCTTATATTTGCATTATATTAATTTATAATGATTGGCTTAGATATGCTTTTATTAACGATTTCTTATATTTCAATATTTAATTGTATTGTTTGATCAGACTATAATATTGTTATTTCGTTATTATGCTATTTTTATTGGAATTCTTGATAGACAAAACTAAAGAGAATTTCTAATATAATTATTCTCATATTGGGTGTTTCTAATATTTTTGATTTTATTTGGCTGATTTTCGTATGGACTAAATGGACTGCGGTTGATATGTAGAATTTGCTATGGAATAAACTTAGATTTTGGCATATTTTAGTATTAATATTAAGTATAATAAATATCGGTATAAAATCATTAACAATTGCTTTAATTTACAAAGAAAGCAAAAACGAGCATCCTTATAACCAAATGAAATAAGATGATAAGAACAGTGCTCTATTTTAATTATAAATTTTAATATAATTTTTAATAGGTAAATTTTATTAATATTTAGTTAGTTTTCTTAATATTCGACGATTCCTTCTTTAAGATCCAAATTTATCATTTAATTAGTTTCTTCTATAAGCATAAATCCCTTTAATGCCTTTTTTCCTAAACATAGTTTTCCTTAGGCAATTATATTATCATTTTCATCTATAAGTTTTCCTGGCTGACTTTTGTTTATCATTCCATCTTAAAACTCTAAAAACAATGTATTCTGTCTTAGTTTAATAAAAGCCTGTTAGTTCTAGCTCTCAAAATCATTAATCTGATAAAATTGCAATCCATTGTAGTTAAATGGCTTTATCAGCTATTTTTATCCATTTTTTTCAAGAAATTAAAGCTTTTGTAAGCTTTTGGATAAACAATATATTTAATCATTGTTTTCCTAATTTATTATTGTGTAGTGGTCTTTAATAGAATTATTTATTTAAAAACCACATGGTTTCCCTTAATAGAAAAAACCTCTTGTTTCAATCCCATTTTTATCAATAAAATAACAAAATCCATTAGAAAGTCCGTTTCGCATTGCTCCTTTAAAAACTTAATAATTTTCAAAACACAAATTTTTTTATTAAAAAATCATCTAATTTTAACTCAGAAGTTTTTAAGTTTCAATTTTTGTTTGTTTTTTAAGATTTGTAATATCTTGTAAAACTCCTTCATTGTTTTATTTCTTTTCAAATTCTCCTTTATTTGCAAAAAATGATTATTCCATTATAAATATTAAGATTAAGCGAATATTTCGAATTTTAAAAAATTGGAAATTATAATAAACAAAATGAAATTATTATTTTTTATTAATTTCCTAATTTGATTTCTTTTATTAACAAATTATGATCAATATTTGAGTATAATAAAAAACACTTTAAATTCATAGATCTAATAATACAACCTTTATAATATTCAAAACAATTATTAAAATATCTAATATGAAGAAAACTTAACTTATTACAAAAATCAATACAAATAAATCAAAAAAGAAATAAATTAAAATTATAATAAATAAATCGATATTAATCTTGGAATGTTGATTACTATATATCAATAGGTAAAATTCTCTTAATAAGATTTAATAGAGTAATTTTAGAATTTTTTCTTTAAAGATTACTACGATAAATTTGTATTAGAAAAACATAAGGCCAGATTACTTACAAATAATTAAAAATTAAAATATCGAAAACTTTATTAAATTATTGCCCTCTCATAACAACCTAAATACTTAGTAACAGATTTTATGTAATTTTGTCATGAACTAATGCCATCTCATTTTCATCAGTTATTGTATCATTATCTGTGTTGTGTATTTTTAATGTGTAAATCTCTTATTGGTTTATTTGCATTTTTCCATTTATTTCTTTGTAAAAATTGAAATAAACATTTTCAATGACTTTTTAAGACTTAATTTTTTTAAATCTTTTTTAAACTTATTTTTTCGTTCTAACTTCATTTTTGCTAAATATATCTATTTATTCATCAAGCAACTCATGTATAAACTCTTACTATTTTCACTATTAAAAGGATAGTACAGTTTTTTAACTTATTTAAACTACATTTTACAATAATTCTATAAAAGATTCGATGTTTTAAATATTTTATTTTTTAGACTGTTTTTGGCAGAAATTTTCTTACAATGAAACTTTCTATCCTTTTATGAAAACATTCGAAATGAATTACTTTTCATTGATTATTTTTTTCTTCGTTAAAATCTACTCCACTTCTTACAATTCCTTAACAGAGGTTTATTTTTTGACAGTTTTTTCTAATTAATAAGGAAGACGTTTCATTAGCCCTTCAAATTCGCTTTAAAGACAATTTTCACTTTCAAACGATAAAATACATGTAAAATCCTCTGTTTAGTTTTCTTTAGAAATCTCTTAAGGAATAGCGTGAAAACTAGTCTAAGTGTTAATATCCTCAAAAACTAATTTTCTGTTATTTACCCTAACAGTATCTTCTATATCTTAAAACATAATATAATTTTAAATCAAAAATTTTATTTTATTTTTTTATAAAGATGATGATATCTACATTCTTTGAGTTGATGAAATCAAAGAGCGGCACTGAATTTTTTACCTAAAAATATTTTTTCTAAATTTTAATTTATAATGTCTTATTATGAAGATTGATGAATGAAACCTAGGGCTTCAATCGATTTTCATTAAGGTGTAAAGATGAATAAAAAAGTTTTCTTTTTAAAGCAAGATAATTCTAAGAAGTATTTATCTGAATAAGAGATTTTAAGCAATAAGGATTAATTGATAAAAACTATATAAATGCATTAGACCAATTCATAGTATAACCAATAACAGTTATTTGAAGAGAAGCAGAAAGAAAGACTCAAATGGACAACACCGGTTCCTTTATTAAGTAATTTTTAACCAAAAATATTAGAGACAGAATTTAATAAGGAAATGGAGCAATTTAATAATATAAATATTCCTAAGTTTTATAATTGAGAATATTAAATACCCGATTAACCTGTTATAAATGTTTAAAATAATTCCTTTGATTTGCAAAGTCAAAAAATTGAATTTGTTTTTGATACAAACGAAAAAACAACACTTTAATAAGCAGACTTTTCTTTATAAAGATTGTTTAAGCCTTTTACTCATACAGTTTTAAATGAATTAGTTGAAAAACAATAATCGAAAAGCATTTTGAAACAAACAAAAACAATAACTGAAAATGAGATGATTTTTAATGATGATGAACAAACGGTATTAAAAATGGTTCTATAGATACTTTGTATTGATGTTACAGACTCAAGTGATTTTTTAGTAAAAGTTAGTAATTTGTTATAAAAAGAGCCTTAAAATTAAAGTAAATTCAAAAAGAACATAAAAATGGTTCATGAAACAATTGAGAAATTTCATAAATTTTGACTTCAGCTTTATAACGGTAAAACAGTGCCACTTTTCCCAAAATGAACTCTTATTACAGGTGATGAGCAAACAATGGAGAATACTACTGGTTTATTGACATAGAATGACATGCATAAAAATTTGAAGAAAAAAACAGTCCCTTGCGTTTACTATCATTCCCCACAAGGTTGCCACTGAGGAGATAAATGTGATTTTATACACGACCCAAATTACAAAGGAATTCCTACTCCAAACATGGATAAATATGTATGACCAATGGCATAAATGAACACCTCACAACCAAATACATCAAACTTTTTAAGAAAAGAGCCTCCTTATAAATGGATCAATGGAAAGAAAGTATATATAACAATGAATAATAGTAATGAGTTCTAAAATAATAAAAGCTTTAAATATGAATAATAATATATTAATTATAAATTTTGTTTAAATTACATATATGATTTCTTTTATACATAATTTTACAACTTTTCTTTAATTCTTATTCTTTATTAAATTTATGCATATTTTCTCTAATTACTAAATTTTTATAAATTTTCTATGTTTTTTAATCTTTAAATTTTATAAAGATGTTTTTACTTTTTGAAACTTCAATGGGTTATGCCTTATTCAAAGTAGATGAATAGAAATTCAATAAAATCTCTTCTTGGCAAGATTTACCATAAGATCTCAATGGTGCTAAGAAGTTGCTTTAACTTTAAGACTTCAAGGAATTCTAAGACGCCCAAGAGGTTCTTAAATCCACAGTAAAATTAATTCATGGGAAACTTTCTTCAAATTTAAAGAAATTCTTAAAGGAAAATATTGTGTCAAAAGAAATTAAAGAGAAAATATTAGTTTCTGATAAAAACATTGCTTAGCAAATATCGAACAAACTCGACTTGCAATGCATTAATAATGAAAAAGTAGTTGAATTATAAAGAATCGTAAGGCTTTATTTATAAAACTTCTTAGGAGAACTTAAAGAGGGAGATTTATAAAATATGTCTTTAGGATTGGCTCATGGGTTGGGTAGATTTAAGATAAAATTCTCTTCTGATAAAATCGATATAATGATTATGCAAGCAGTAAATTTGTATGAAGACCTTGATAAAGAGATCAACAACTATTTAATGAGATTGAAGGAATGGTATGGATACCATTTCCCAGAATTGACCAAAATTGTCATCGATGGATAAACATATACAAAAGTTATTCAAAAGCTTGGATTAAGAGAAAACTATGAAAATGTTGATTTGACTGATATTGTAGGAGAGGAGTTGAATTCTGATATAAAAACAGCTGCTGAGATTTCTATGGGAACAGAGATAAACGAACAAGAGTTAGGATTTATCCAGGGATTGGTAAACCAGATTATTGAGTTATTCGAATATAGAGATTAATTAGAGGATTATTTGAAGAACTGAATGAATACTGTTGCCCCCAATCTTTCTCTTGTCTTAGGAGAAGTCATTGCAGCCAAAATGATTGCCAAGGCTGGTTCTTTAATTAACTTGGCAAAATGCTCTGCATCGACTATATAAATTATGGGAGCAGAAAAGGCTTTGTTTAAAGCTATAAAAACTAAAGCAAAGACACCAAAATACGGAATAATTTACCAAAGCAAAATGATAAGTAATTTAAATGGAAAAGCTAAAGGAAAGATTTCAAGAGCTTTGGCTGCTAAAAGTGCATTATGTGTAAGATATGATGCATTGACTGATGGAGAAGTAACCAACATTGGACATGAATCCAGAGAGTATTTGGAAAAGAGAATTTTATATTTAGAAAAATAAGAATAATAGAATAAGCATTCAAGCAAAGCCCCAGAATAGAAAAAACAATTTGTCCAAGATTGATAGAACAAAACTTATAGCCAAAAAGGAGATGTAAAATACGATAATAAAAAACTCAAAAAAGATTAATAAATTTAATTATAATTAATAATGAAAAGTTTATTGGATTTATTCAAAAGTTAGTTTAGTATCATATAATCAGCTAAGTGATTTTAGATTATTGATAAATTAAGAAAAAGGCCTTAGCTGATTATATAAGATAATTTAAGTTATTTATAAGATGTTGTTCTATAAGAGTTATATGAGGATTTGTTGTAAGGATTAGAGCTGCTTTAGCAAGTTGATATGGAAAAGTTTGATTTTTTGATTTTTTATTAAAGTGGAATAATTATGTTTTTATAATAAATCTTATTAGAGAAAAAGGATCATTTTGTATTAACAATTTAAACTCTTGTTAAAATCTATGTTTTTTCTAATGAAAAAAACTAATATTTTTATGATAGTAATTTTGCTATTAAATTATTCCAAGCTAAAAGAGAAGAAATTCTGTAGCCAGAAGCCATTTGCTATTTTATGATAATATTAATAAAAACATTGAGTAATTAGGAACCGGAAATGCTTAAGATTATTTATTAGATAATTGACTATTATTATTAAAATATAGAAATTTTATCTTAAGAAAAACACTTTTATATTTTTGACTGTTTTTTACAAAATTTAATTTCCTAATAATTGATTGATTAAGTTATTGATAATAATATTAAACAGTTCTTTTATTTAATAAAATAAATCTTAAATTTATAGCTGAATTCTTAGGCTTAATTTTAATAGTTGGTTTTATTAGATAAATTTCTTTTTAAAAATCAGTTTTAAAATTAGGCTTTTTTAGTTAAAGAGATTTTCTATTGATTATTTAATATTTTTTAATAAGAATAAAGCTACTAATAGTTTTCAATAGAAATATTAATAAAAATTATTGATTAAAAACAATAGATATTAATAAAGGATTCTTATATTGTAAAGCTCATTTATAGCTATATAAGTTATTAAGGAATTCTCAATATTAATTAATAATTGATTTTTTCTTTATTTAATAACTAGTACTATTTAAATCAAATATGGATTAATTTTTTAAATATTAGTTAAGAAATTTTATTAAACTTTAATAACAACATTTAAATTATATTTTTTATTTTAAATATTGAAAAGCTTATTAAGAGTTAATAGTATTAATTAATACATAAATTAATAAATTTTATTATAAATCAAGACACAGAATATTTGTATATTTTAGACTAACAATTAATAATGTAATAAATATAACAATTAGATTAAAAATCTCTTGAAATTATTACAAATTCGAACAATTATGAAAAACTATCATAATAATTAAAAAATAAACTAATTTTACACATGTTGGAAATAACTCAAATTTAATAATAAATTTAAAACAAATTATAAGAAATAGTCTGGTGTTCTTTTTGGTACTAAAATTGGTTCCCCCATTCTAGGAGCAGTGTCAAACTATATATAATTGGTCTACATATATTAGTCAACATTCATTATTGCAGCTTGATTTCCACATCAATAGCAATAATTAGGAGCAGAAAAAACAGTAACAACATTCTTATTGTGAGCTTCTAAATATCCATCCATTATTAACTAATGTGCTCAGCATATAAACTTAAGATTGTTTTTATGGTTAAATTGCTCAGTAACATCTTCACCAAAATTATAACCGGCTCCTCTAAAGCTTTTAGCCCAGCCGGTTTACTCAAATGGATCTGACCATAATAAATCACACATAGGACCATCTATAGGGACTTCCTGTATTCTATTAAGATTTCTAATATGATCCAATTTATCAATAGAGGGTGAAAGACCTCCATGTAAAGCAAAGATTCCATCATCAATTAATGCGGTCAAAGGTAAACAGTCAAAAGCGTCTGTAAAATATCACCAAACATTCGAATTTCCATATTTTCTCAAACATTCATCATAAAACCCATAAACTTATGTAATTTATCTTGTTTCATGATTTCCTCTTAATAATGTTATTCTTTCAGGATATCTTACCTTTAATGCAAACAAAAGAGAAACAGTTTCAACAGAGTAATATCCTCTGTCAACATAATCTCCCATAAATAGAAAATTCATAAAAGGAGGTTTTCCAACTATGGAAAAAAGCTCCATTAAATCATGAAATTATCCATGGATATCTCCGCAAACAGTGACAGGTGTTTACACAGGTTATACGTTAGACTCTTTTGATAAAACTTCTTTTACTTTCTCACATAAAACCTTAATTTGTCTTTCAGTTAACAATTCGCATTTATACAAACTATCAATACAATTATCAATATCTAAATTATCCTTCAACATTATAATTGATTAAAGTTATAATTTAAAAAAGTTTTTCAATTTCAAATTTGAATTTATAAATGAAATTTAGATCTTTTAACGAAATTTCAACTTGTGAGTCTTTATATATGAACTCTTAAGAAAATTTAGATATAAATTCCTCGTTTGATAAAGAGAATTTTATGTTTAGCAAAGCAATATAAATAATGGAATAAAAAAATTGATAAAAAACAAAAAAAGAATTTAAATTTCCCGTTGATAAAAAGAAATAAAAAAAATCAAAAATTAATAAAAAAGTCAAAAAATCCCTGAATTTAGATGATTTATAATTGACAGTAAATAATATATTTCATATTCCTTCTATAAATGATAGTATTGACTGTCTTTTTAATAAAATCTAAAGTAATCTAAAAAAAGAAAGTTAAATGCCTTCCAGTTTAAAATTTTTAAGAGTTTAATTAATTTATTTCTTATAATGAGCAAAAAAGTGAAAAAGTAACAAAAAGAAAATATCCTTAATAATGCTTTTGATATTTATAATAAGAATCAAGAGCTTAAAGATGAAAGAGATATTTAACAAAAGGAATTAGAGCAAACAAAGATTAAAATTAACAAAAAAGAAAATATTATAAAAGATTTAATATAAAAACACGATTTGTAATTATAATATATTGAAAGTTTAAAATTATAAATTTCATAATTAGAATAGAGAAATAGTTAATTGATGAAGTAGTGTTTGTATTAAGAGTCCTTATAAATTTAATAAAAAAACTAACAAAAAGATTTTTAGAAATTAAAAGAGGAAAACTAAGTTCTTAGAGATTACATTTAAAGAAATTAAATATATTGCAAAGAGAAATTAGATGGATTTTTGCTTAAAGATTAAGTATATTATCGATCTGATTAAAATATATAGGATTTTAGTAAGAATTATATTCCTGAAAAATCATTATAATTTCTATGATAACTTTAATCTAGTAATACAATTCTTAATGATTAAGTCGTTGATTATATTTTACTGGAATTAAATTCCTATTGGAGACAAAGAGAAACAAATATAATAAAAAAAGGATTTATTTATTGTAAAAATTGCAAAAATAAAAATCTTCGTCAAAACCAAGCAAATAAAGAAACAATTTAATACAAAAATTAGATAAATAACCTATAGGCCCGTTTAAATGCAAATAAGTATATTTCAACAGGGGAAATTTACAAACAGGAAAATATCTAATAAAAACAACTATATTAGAACTTAAACATAATAGCAGATTTATAGAAGAAAAATTGATCTTTGTAATCCAAGAATAATTGTTTAAACAAGCTAATGAATAATTGAAAAAGTCTATAGCATAAAATCTAACAAATTTATTAATAAAATTTATAATAATTTATATTTTTACTCAACACAACCTTTTTGACTATAAACCTTAGTTATTACTCCTAATATCTTTGTTCATCCTTCTCTTAGTAGAAATTTCTCTCCGACTCAAAGCATTTCTGGAGAAAAACAAAAGTTGAATTTAATCGTATCTTTATCACCTGTTCTTATTACTGTTTTACTCATTCCTATTATTTTGACTGTTTGTCTAATTACTCCACAATGGAATACAGACTCGTATCCAATTTATATTGTTGATGAATGATGAAGAACGGAAACCAGGCCTTCAAATGATCTTATTGGTTCTTATTGCTTCTCCTATGAGATTAAAACTATTCCCTTTCTGAACTGAATTTCTTCAATAGAATTTTTCTTCTTTTATCCTTTAAGCTAAGCAGTACAAAACATGCCTGCTTCGCAAGACAAAACCGGAACCCTTGCAAAATGAATACTTTTAACAGTAACTTAGAAAAACTGTCCTGTTTTATCGGGTCCCAAAAGATAGTTTTCATTGACTCATAAAATACCTGTTTTTATCAGCCCAGAAACAACAATTCCAACACCTTAGACTTGAAACTTATCATGAATATCGAATTGCAGCTCTTCTTCTTTTGAACCAATTGATTTTATCAAATCCCGCCGAGTTCAAAGTTTGTATATAAATTTATCTAATTCATTCATACCTTGACCTGTTAAAGAAGAAACTTAAAAAATGGGACAAATCTCATTTGACTGAATCATTTTAGTTGCTTGGTTGATTATTCCTTCTTCTTCACTTGGAAGACTTTAGTTATAATCAACCATTCTTCCTTCATCCTTTTTTAACTCATCAGATTCAACTCAAATTGTTTACTGATTTTCAGCTTAGATTAAAAAAGGCTTTTTTCCAACAAATTGAGCCTTGAGTAATTTTTTGATTTCTGCAATTGTGTTTTTAAGCACTTCTGGTTCAACCATATCAATTTTTGTAATAACAATAAAAAAGGGAATTTCTAAGGCCAAGGAAATTCCAAGATGTTCTTTAGTCATCTTAGTTAAACCAGAATTCGCTCCTATTACAATCAATGTATATTCTGGAACCATTCCCACCATTCCTACAATGGTTGTTTTTAGGTATTTTTCATGCCCACAAAGATCTATCAAATTTACTATCTTTTTTGCCTATGGAACAATCTCTGTCCAATATTTATTCTTTTTCTATACAAACCGTTCAGCAAAAACCTAATGCTTATTTTCATCAAAAACCATTATTTCTTAAGCAATAGACGAGGTTCTTCCAGTTTCTGTCTCATGCGGATAATTGAACACTTTTTCTCTTGAACTGCCTCTTCCATTATCCAAAAGACCTTTAGTAAGAACACCAACCAAAGTGCTTTTACCAGAGTCCACATTTCCCACAACGCAAATTCATACATAATTATTCTCTTTTATTTAATATGAAAAATTGCAAATTGAATCTTCAGTCATATTATAAATAGTTGCAAATTAAAAAATATAAAATCTTTTATCAATTTATTATTTCTTTTGAGCAGCTTTATCCTCCTTAGCGAATGCAGCTTTTCTTAAGGTTGGTTTGTATGTGATTGAATATTCTCCTAAATAAGTTCCAATCATATCGAATTTGATTTCAACTTCCTTGAATTCCTTTCCGTTGTAAACTCCGACGATTCCACCAACCATTTATGGAAGAATTGCACAGTTTCTGTAATGGGTTTTTACTACGCTTGGTTTCTCTCCCAATTTGAGATTTGACTTTGAATCGATAATTTTCTATACGAGTTTTTAGTATTTCTCCTTGTTTTACATTCTGCTGAATTTTCTTCTCATTCTTGCTGGAAGAAGTTCGTGTTAAGCCTTTTCTGGCATGGCAAGAATTTCATCTAAATCCTTTCCTCTGTAAGTGAACTTTCTTATTTTTCTCTTTTGGTCGACTGTCATGATATTCGGTTTATAATTTTTATTTTTAAACAATTTATTAAGTTATTAATAATTGGCCTTATAATGAGATCTTTATCAATTCAACCAAGTTTATAAGATTCAAAGGCTTTTTGCTAAACAGAAAAATCCTTTAATCATAAGAACAAATAATGATTTTTAACTGTTTCTAAAAATATCATTTTTGGTGGTTTTAAAGAAGGGTTAAAAAGTTGATTTAAAAATATAGAAATTGTTGATTCAGGTATAAATCCATAAGAAAGTCTATTATACATTTTAATGGGTTTGTTATAAAGAATAATAAAAGTAATAATAAAAGAAGATAATATTTGGTAGAAAGAACTTCTGATAAAATTAGAAAGATATTTTCCTTTGCAGTAAAACATAGAGAAAATCGAAGAAAATCAATTGGAAAAATATTTCTTCTTAACATCTTTGCTAATTAAATACTTTTTATCAAATTCTAATAAAGTGGCTTTATGAATTGACTAAAATGGTTTAATAATTTTAATCCATAAAGATTTAAAGCACTAAGTAGAAAGAAAGAGATTTGAGTTAATATATGAAGTTTTATAATAAATTCAAGGCGAAAAAGATATAAAAAAACTGTCTAAATTAATAGTTTAACTAAATTGACAAAAATAAGATACCTGATGCAAATTTAATCTAAATTAAATAGTATAACTTATGCTATATTCAATATAAGGGAGTTGCTAAACTATAAAAAGTATGAAAAGTCTTTCTCAATTTAACATAGAGCTACAATATTCTATATATAATATGATAAATATTAAACAGTTCTCATTTCCATTGATTAACACTGAAAATTCATTTTCTTTAATTTATTTAGATATTTATGAGAATATTTTAAATATCTAAGAAACAATCAGTTAGATCTTATCAGTAATTTATGATATGAATGGTATTTTGTCAATTTTGAATTTTTCTAATAAAATTAAAGAAAATTTTAGAATTAATTAAAAGAGAAAAAACGATGATAAAAATTAATTAATTTTTTATAATTTAAATCATGAGTATAAGAAATAGATCTGTTTTTACCTAATAAATGAATAATACTTTTCATGCAAATTTCAAAGAAAAATCAGTCAGAATATCGGTTACGGACAAAGAATAAATCTAATAAAAAACTGATTTTAAAAAAGAGATATTGATATTACAAGAATAAATATCTAAAGGAAAACTGTTAAAAAACAAACTCCATAATTTATAAAGTAAAAAAAAGATATTAGAAGAAGAGATATCTTATATAAAGGAAAGCTAAAAATCAAGAGAGAACTAATATTAATAAAGTAAAAAAGAGCTTGAAATATAACAAAATCCATTAAATGAAGAAATTTAAAATTTAAATGAAAAAAATGAAATTTTAAAAAATTAAAAAAACGATTTGAAAAATAAAATTTAAAATTTGAATAAAAATAATAAAAATTAAGAAGAATTATTTGCTTAGTAAAGTATTAGTTTTAATAATGATTTATAAAGATTTGAAAAAGAATAATAAGAATATTTGAATTCTACTTTAGAGTTAAGAGAGGTTAAAAAGTGATTTACTTTAGTTGAAAACGAACTTGCTGATGTATTAAAACAAGAATAATAAAATTAACAAAAGAATTCCTAGCTTTTGGAATAATTAAAAATTGTTAAAGAGGATTCAAAAGAGCAATAAAACTAAATATGACAAAATTAAACATAAATGAACAAAATGCTTAATCAAATTTAGATATTAAATTCAGACTATAAATTTAAAGAACAAAGATTATAAGAATTACATACAGATATTTCTAATATAAAAAATAAGATAAAAATTAACACAAAAAATATGGAAGATTTTGAAGTAAAAATTTATGAATAAAAAGTATAAGAAAAAGAATTATAAGAAAATTTATCTAATTTATAAAGAGAAATTTGATAATAAGAAAAAAGCAGTTAAATTAGCAAAGTAAATATAAATAGCGACTCTTAAAGAATTTAAAAATTAGAAAAATCATTATTAGTTATTAACGACTAAAATGTTTCATAAGAAAAGGCTCTAAAAGACCTGAGTAATTTTTATGAAAGAATTTCTTAGATTTTTGAAGAATAAATTAATAATGAAGATCCAATAAAGACATTAGAGAATGGAAAATATAAAATTTCTAAACATATCTCTGAGTTAGAAAGTAATATATAATAAGCAGAAGAGTTTTTGAGCAGATTGGATTAGATTGAGCAAATTTCTTTCTAAAAATAATATTTTTTAATTTATATTTTTATTTGATTAAATATTTATAAATGTTAAGCGATTTTGAGTTGTTTTATCCAAATGAGAATTTTAATCAAATATTCATGGATAATGAGTCTGTTCTAATTAAGACGTTTAATATATGAGTTTTTCTTTAAGATTCTTATATTAATGCAAAATTATGATTAACAACAAGAGAAATCTATATATAGCCAATAGAAGATAAAGATTAACTTATAAGGTTTAACTTTAGTGATGGTTTATAGCTTATTTAATAAGCTGATTAATAACTAGAGTTTTTTAACGGGTTTTTATATAGAGTAAGAAATAATGAAGAAATAAACTATAATAATTGTATTTTTCTAAAGATCAAGCGTTTTTATATATATAATTGAAAACCTTATGAAATTCCTACAGTTAGTTCAGAATAGTATAATTGGTGTATTCAGATATAATAGAAAAGAAAACTATTATAAAATAAAGATAAATTTTATTTGGATTTTTTATAAGAAAACAATCAGAATGCAAAATTTATTAAAATATTCAATTAATTAAAATCTGCGGAAAACGAATAAAGATTGATTGATTAAATTTATGAATAAAAATACAGAAAATTTACAGAATAAATAAAACACTAACATAAAATCATATTTTCTTATCCAATACAAATAATAGAAACCTTTGAGTATTTTCATGGAACTATTTATTAGATATAAAATAAATCAATTATAATTAAGAGTTTATTAAATAAAACAAAAAAGATTTTTCATAAAATTAACTTTTCCGATATAAAATGGATTAAAAAACAAAAATATTTACATTTTGATAATTCTTTAGAGATTTTCTTTCATTCTTAAAAAACTTCTTTTTTTATATGCTTTTAATATCAATAATAAAGAGATAAAATATATGATTATATTCTATAAAATAGTAATAACATTTTATATATACAATTGGAACATTTAACACGCAGATGGTTAGACACAGAAATTTCAAACTTCGATTATCTTATGTATTTGAATAGATTTTCTGGTTGATCTTTTAACAACATTACTTGTTACCCAATTTTTCCTTGGATTTTAAATGATTATATAAGTATGAATATTAATAGTAAAAGCTAATATTGATATTTTAATTATAATATATTTTCTTAGAACGAAGAATAAAGAACAAAATGTTAATAACGCTATATTAACTGATAGGAATTTTACTTTTAATATTATTCAACACCTGGATTAATATAATATTTTTATATTAGAAAAGTTCCATCATTAATTCTTAAATTCCAAAAAGGAACTTTTGGTTAGAAATAATGATTATTCGAATCGATTCCTTAGTTATTTGAAAATATGATGAGTTTTTAAGAGTATTTTTCAGAATAAATTCCAGAGTTTTTTATAGAAGAAAAATACTAACTTTTGGAATCGAAATAAAATGTTGTAATTTCTAAAAATAATAAATCTGTTTATTTAGATGATGTTGAATTACCTAAAAGATGCAAAGATGTATTTTAATTTATTTATGAATAAAAATACTCTTTAGAGTCTGAAATTGTATCTTAAAATCTACATAAATGGATAGATTTGGTATTTGGATATGCGAATAGCGGATAGGAAGCTGTTAGATAAAACAATCTTGTTACAGAATCTTGCTATTCTGAATTTTTATATTAAAAATCATTAAATAACGAAAACTCAATTTTTTTAATAAAAAGCTTAGGAATTGTTGGTGATTAATTATTTAAGGAAAAATTACCAAAAAGAAAAACTAAAGAAGAAAAATAAATAATTTAAGAAATCTCAGATACTTCCTTAAGCCTTTAAAATGAAATAAGTGAAATTATGGATGTTTCTTCAATTAAGAGTAATTTTGAATAATTATTTAATAATTTCTAATATGGAACTTTTCAAAATAAATATAAAGGTATTTTTCCCATAAATCTAATAGCTAAAATCTCTATTTTCTTTGTGATGATTTTTATACTTGAAATTCTTCTGTGATTTTTTCATTTACAAATATTTCTTTATTTTCTTATATTTCGCTATTATTTATGCTTAAGAAAAAAAAATCAAAAATCCAAGAATTTTTTAACTAAAATGATAAATTTCTAATAAAACTACCTTTATATAAAGTATTTAATATTGCAATGGTTTTAAAATAAGATGTTTATAATATTTGTTCAAATATTTACCCATAAATTTCGTTATGATTTTTCAATCTTAAAATCTAATAAATTGTTAAAGAAAAAATATGATTGATAAAACTCTAAGAAAAACCTTAATTTATTAAGTTTTATACATCTGAGCATTGTTTTAAATATATTGCTATATTGGTAATATTTGTTTCTCAAGACTCTGAATTTTCCTGAATATTTTATCAAGTTTTTATAAATGATGAACTCATCTAAAATCCACCTTGTAATAATAGTTCTTTTTATAATTATTTTTTAGTAAATTAAGGAAAATAATTTTAAAGGACTTTTATATCAATTTTTTTATTTTCAGAATATTCTTTTTTTATGTAACTTTTTAACAATTCCTTTGTTATTTGCTAAAATTGTAAAGAATTTATAGTAAAATGTTATTGTTAAGGAATTTATAAGTCTGCTAAACGAATATAATCAATTTTTCATAAAAATATTTTATCGTTCTTATGAACTAATAAAAAATCTGTTTTATTTTCTTAATAATTATATAAATTAGAAACAAATAATTTGTTTATTAGAGTTTATTAACAATGATCATTTCTTAAATTGCTTTTTAGAGCTTTTCTTTCCTTGATAAATTTCATATCTCAAAACATTCCAATTGAACCAAATTGTTTTTCAAGATTTTTGGACATTTTTTCTAAAAAATCTTAGTCAGAAACATCAATAAAATCAATTTGCTATTTTCAACTGATTTTTTCTATTATTTTTTCAATATATTCATTTCAAGATAAATAGTTAACAACAATTGAGTGTTGGTTTTCTAATTATAAAACAATTGGATTTTGTTCAAAATATTCAATAAGTATAATTTTATGAGAATTTTCTGTTTAAATAGTTATTTTCTTATTTCTTTTATTCAATATTCAATTTAAATGTAAAATTCATTCAAATGGATTTCTATATAAATGGGCTATTCTTTCTTTGGAAAAAATCAACTATTAAAAATTACTTAATTCTTAAATATTATCATTTTCTAATTAAATAATAGAATCCTATGACCAAATATCTTTATTTGTTGAAGTAATTTATTACTAAATTTTATTCTGT
>JACCDV010437824.1_pt1 | contig 21049 bp, 10 predicted proteins | sample 7446131 | NCBI WGS metagenome assembly JACCDV01 (sample SAMN15323448, study PRJNA562643) | freshwater metagenome | isolation source: river surface water | place: USA:Blue River Watershed | collected 2017-08-17 | reverse complement strand
TCTTAACCGCAAAAGACGGTGATCAATATAAGATTTATAAAAAGCAGTGTATAGGACCAGGTTCTATGATTACTTTCTATCTTAAAAACGATAGCAGAGAAAAAGCGTTTAAATTTTTAAATGGTCTTGAAATTTGTCATCTAGCTGTTTCACTTGGAGGTACAGAATCTTTAATTGAACATCCTCGTAGTATGACTCATTCTGATATGACATTAGAAGATTTAGATCGTGCGGAAATTTCTGAAGGAATGATTCGTTTATCCGTTGGATTAGAATCATCTGATGATTTAATTGAGGATTTAAAGCAAGCACTTGATCAAATTTAGTTTAGAAATCTTTAGTTACAATTTTGTAACTAAGACAATAATTCATTTTTTATGGATGAAAAATATTTTTAATTAAAATTACTGTTATACTAAAAACAATTTTAATTAGCTTTCATGGAGGAAAAATGAAAAAGCTTATTCATCAACCAGACTTTGGAATGTTTGTGTTAAGAGTGTTTGCTGGTGGCGCAATGGCCATTGCTCACGGTTTAGGAAAAATGCCACCTTCTGAAGGTTTAATTGGAGGAGTAACTGCTTTAGGTTTTCCTGTGCCAGTTTTATTTGCATGGTGTGCAGCTTTAGCAGAACTTGTTGGTGGTGGACTAATTGCTCTTGGTTTATTCACAAGAATTTCATCTCTCTTTTTAGGATTTACAATGTTTGTTGCAGCTTTTGGAGCACATGGAGCTGATCCATTTCAAAAGCAAGAAATGTCATTATTATATCTTGCGATTTGTGTGTTCTTCATGTTTGCGGGAGCAGGAAGCTGGTCTCTAGATAGAATTCTTAGAAAAAAGTAATCGATCCTATTTAATGGCCAGAGTATAAGCATCAATGATTTGTTTGTATCTCTGGCCATTTTTTATTTTCTCTAAGCCAAAATTAAAATCATCACGAATTTTTTTATCTCTAAAGGCAGCACGATTGTGAGGATAAGTGTTATGTTGAAAAATATCATGCACAACATATTCAGGTAAATTTTTATTGTCTTTAGAATAATGAAGATGGTGATATTTAAAAATCAATTCGTCGGAAATAACGACATCGACTCTTTTTCTAGAGAGCATACTTACTTGGGTAGATTGATCGGCCGTTTCTCGATATTTTTGATGACTAGGATCAAAGTTTTTAAAATAGTTTTCTAGATAAAAAGAAGCACCTTTAAAGGCCAGGATTGATTTATCTTTTAAATCTTTAATCGTGCTAATTCGATAAGAATTATCTTTAAGTGAAATAGCCACATCTTTAAAAGCGATGGTGTAATCTTTAGCAAAATAGATTTTTTCATCATCAGTCAAATAGGGAGCGCCACGTTCAATTGCATCAATCCTATTTTCTTGAAGCTCTAACTTAGCACGTTCAAATGACATATAAACGGGAATAAGCTTATGACCTTTTAGGGCAAGAGCTTCTTTCATGATATCTAATTGAATTCCGCTGTTAGTATTTTGGATGATATAGGGTGGAAGTTCCATGCAAAATGCCATGCGAACATCTCTGGCAAAGGAGATTTGAGAAAAGAGCATTAATGAAATTAATAACGATTTCATTCTTTTATCATATAGATTTATTCTCGGTTTTTCAGTAAAAAAATAATTATGGAACGTAATATTCAGCGATTCCATCAAGCCCATTTTGCTCAAAAGCAAAGATAACTGTTCTACGAGTAGCATTCCATTGAAGTAATCCACCCTTACACGACATGGTTGTCATCGACCAAGTAAGGGCACCTAAGTCCGTATCGTTGGCCATATTATGACGATAGAGTCTTCCACCTGAACAATAATAAAGATGTTGATTCGCTCCATCTCTGACAAAGACATATCCACCGACGTTACGTCCGAGTTGAGCAATTTTTGTAGCGTTTCCACCTGGCACAATTGACCACATCTCACGACCGGCAGTGGATGAGTTTTCACGGGTTCTGTTCATGATCCAACGATTTCCAGTTCCGTCCCATGTCATAGTGTTGTAGTAGTCGTAGTAAGGCATTTTACAAGTTGCTGCCGGGGAACCAGAAGTACACATTCCTTGGTAACCACCACTATATGTTTCTAGTGGGTCATTAGTTCCTGCTAAATGAGTTTGCGTGAAGTTGGTAGTCTTATCATAGGTTTTGAGCATAAAGTCTTCGTAGTAAAGACCTGTTGTATTGTACTTCATGTTGGAGGTGACTAATTTATTATTACCAAAACCAATAGGTAATAAGTAGGACTGGTTACCATTACATTTTCTAACCGTACCAAGTTGTCCATCTGCATCCCAATAATCAACAGAGCCACATCCGACTATATTTTCATATAAGTTTGTTGAACGATTTAATTTGGCGACTCTATAATAGTGGTTACGGACAAAAATATCACCAGTGCTTGGATCGACAACAAACCATGCAGCCGTATACATTCCTTGTGCTGTTGGAGCAGACGTTGTGTTAACCGTGCTCGCATAATTTCCGTTTCCGGCGATTATGTTGATATTTCCTTCAATGGTGAACTCTTTAATATAATACCCACCATTATCACCAACAATAATTTTTCCGTCATTTAGTTGTCCGAAAGAAAAAATATCATCAAATCGAGAGTTCAGCGCATTGATATTATCACCATAACTATTTCGTTGACCAAATAAGGTCACGACGTTTCCGTTATCATCAATTGTTCTAATTAAGCTTCCGTCGACGAAATAGACTTTTCCTTGTGGATTGACGAAGTAATCTTGAATATCTACATTACAAGTAAGTGCAGGAGTTCCGTCGGCACAAATTCCTCTTGTTCCTGATCCCAGTACGCGAGTATAAGTCCCATCAAAATTTACACGATTCACGTAACTTCTCTCAACGTCGATATAAGAATTTCCATCCATACCAGTTGTTGATAAATATCTTACCCATCTAAATGAGTCATCGTGATTAGTTGATTGAGCGAAAGTTGTAGGATTAAAATAAGCCCTAGAATAACGTCCATCACCAAGGCCTGAACCATCATCACAAGATGCCCAAGATCCATGGTGTTGAGTAATAACAGAAACACCAGTCAATGTTGAAGTGGCCGGATCAAAACTCACGCTTGGATTCATTAATCGACAACCCGAAAGCGGAGTACTTGGGGCAAACCAGTCACCACTTGTTAAGCTAAAATTTTTCGCCAGAACTTTTCCGGTGGCAGCTTTATAGACCCTTAAGCGATAAGTTGTTGTCGCTGGATCTTTTTGTGCGTAATCACTGTGGAAATAAATATCGCCGTTTGGAGTGGCAAAGAAAACCATTCCTTTTGCTGTATAAGAATTTGAACTGTGTGCATAGATTTTTACGTTTGTTGGTACATCAACGGTATCGGCCGTATCAGTACCACCACCAATAATGGTTTCAATCGTTGGAGTTGAGAGATTTAAATCAACTCTTCTTATGCGATCGGTATCCATAATGAGTAAGCGGTTTTGATAGTCGAGAGCAATTTTCGTTGGGTATCTTAAAGTGGCATTGGCAGCAGGTCCACCATCTCCAGTGCTTGTTCCAGTCATGGCAATAAAGACTTTTTGATTACCATCAGCAGGGTCAACCGTTATGATACCGCGTTTATAATCAGCAAAATAAATGCGACCATCATTAGTCATAACGAGTGTTCCAAGATCTGGTTCACCACCATTTTTGCGGTTAAAGAATAGTGCTGATTGAGCAGAACCACCAAGACCTGATTCGGTGTTACCAGCTAAGATTTTAATTTGTCCTGTATTGAGAGGATTAGAAATAAGTTTAGCTGATAAATCAGTTTGATCGTTAACGACAACTTGAATCTTGTAAGCAGTGTTAAGAGGTGAGCCGTTTGTCCATTTAAAACATCCTTCATTGGCCCCTAAAGTTAATCCCGTACAATTATAGTTTTGATTATTAAGTGCACTGGCACCTGCAACAGGTAAAAAGTTAATTTCATCTTGGGTATAGAAAAGAGAAATTGAACCTGCTGGAAGAGCGGTATTATCTGTTGCTTTCCAGTGGATATAAACAGTTTGTCCTGCAGGAATTGTTGATTGAGTAATTGTTGGAGGATTGGCAGCGTTTGTGACATTGGCGGCCCAAACGTCGGCGACAACAGGAGTGATACCTGGATCATAGAATGAATTAAATTTATCAGTGGCCAAAGTCCCAACACCAGATGCTGTTAAGTTTGAGATGTTTCCAGCTTCGTCCTTGACCCATACATAAACGGTATAGGCTTTTACTTCCCATCCTAATAAATGAGGATAGCCGGTGATGGTCATTGTTTGAGCAAGGGACTTCGCAATAACTGGTCCATTAATTGGTTCCCAACAAATATGATTAGCCGCTGGAAGAGTACTATCATCAGAGATGGTACAAACTTCGCTTAGTAAGACAGTTGAGCTTCCAGAGTTAGCAGTAAGTGAAGTAGGTATTGTGGCATTTCTAGAAGGATTAGATGCCGTCGTAGAAAATGCAGAAACTGTTGGCAATGTTGTTTTTCTATGCCAAGTTCCAACCACTGATGTGGTGTTTGATAAAGCGTTGGTTTGTGCAAAGGTAAAAGTTTTTGCTCCATCAGTGGTGATACTTGGAGTTGTCCAAGTCCAAGTTCCTGCCGGACATGTTGTCGAAGAAGTCGTAGTTCCGGTAATATTAATAGTTAATCCAGTTTGACATGTCCCAGAGAAAGTTACAGTGTCAGAATTAGTTTTTAATGGATTCGTACTAGTTAAGAAAAGTGCAGGACCTGATGTATTTCTCGTCCAACTAAAATTTCTCACGGTCGCATTTGTGGCCACATCAGTTTGAGTAAATGTAAATGTTCTTGTTGCATCAGTTGAATAGGTGTTCGTTGTATATGACCAAGATCCGTTGTTACAGCTAAACGTATCGCTTTCAGTTCCGGAAACTGTAATAGGTAAGACACCTTCACAGTTACCAGAGAAAGTCATTGCACTTAAATTGTTAGTAGCTGTTGTTCCTTGGGCCACCGTCAACGTCGGAGCTACGTTATCTCTTGTCCAAGCTAAACTTAAACTTGTCGAAGTATTACTTGCACTATCCACTTGTTGTAATGAATAAGAGTAGTTTCCATCAACTGTTTTAGACGGTACAGTCCATGACCATGCTCCACTTACGCAGTTAAAACTTCCCGAAGAAGATCCGGTAAAGTTAATAGTTAAATTTCCTTCACAGGTCCCTCCCCAAGTAACAGTGTTGTTTTTTGTGTACTGAGGATTAGCTCCAGTCGTTTTTGTTAAGTAAGGTGCAGTCGTATCTTGAAATAGAGTTCTAGTTAAACTTGTTTGATTTCCAGCTAAATCGGTAATCGTTAAAGTTATATCTTTTTGACCGTCACCATTTGAAAAGTTTACGTTTTGAGTAAAAAATCCACTGGCACAGTTGACATTAAAACTTGATTGTAAGGCACCAGAGAAAGTAATAGGGAGAGTTCCTTCACATGTTCCGGTAATTGTCGCGTTAGTTGTAGCGTAATAGGTATTATTCGCAGGAGTCGTAATGGCAATTGTCGGTGCAATAGAGTCGATGGTAAAAGCATTACTCGTAGCGGTTGCCGAGTTTCCAGCACGATCGGTTAAAGAAACTCGCAAGCGAGCAGTCGCAATATTGACTGATGGTGCTGTCCAATTAAAGCTAAATGCTGTCGTAGACAATGGACCATTGGTAGAGGCAACTGTTCCCGCAGCGGCCCATGTGCTTCCATTATAATATTCAATGGTAAAATTTTGTGAAGTGGTGACATTGGTTTCAGTTGCAGTCCATTGAACATTATAAACCGCGCCCCCTTTCACATAGGTTGGAGAGGTGATCGCTAGAGTTGGTGCAGTAGTTTCATAGACTATTGAAAAATTCGCTGATGTAGATGACACGTTTCCGTTTACATCTTTAGACCATAATTTAACTGTTTTTGTTCCTGCACCTGCTGACATAGTGTAAGTGAGAGCACCTGCTGTTGTTGAACAACTAATCCAGCCAGCTGCACCAGCAAGAGGTTCCGTGCTTTCATTGATAAAAATAAATGGAGTATCACTACAGCTTGTGGCCGTGAATGAAGAATTTAAAGAATTAGTATAGCTGTTACTCGCTAAGATAACTGCAGGTGCTAATGGACGAGTCGCATCGTTTACGGTGAAAGTTATTGTTTGAGTGCTTAATGAATCAATAACGGTATCATTTACAACATAGGTAAAGCTGTCAGTTCCTTCAAAGTTTGCGTTTGATGTATAGGTACAAGTTAAGTCTGTTGAGTATGAACCGGTGGTCATACAATTAGTGATTGTTCCGTTAGTCGGAGCAGTAATAATTTTATATCTTAGAGTCTGTGCAGGTAAGTCGATGTCTGAACCCGCGTTCACTGTAAAATTTAGAGCTGTATTATCATTGGTACTAAAAGATTGAGTCGCACCAGTTAACGGACGATCGTTGATGGCGTTTATAGTAATGGTGACTGTTGCAGTGTTTGAGTCGAGGAGCGTATCATTTACTTTATATGTAAAAGTGACACTTCCATTATAGTTGGCAACAGGAGTGTATGTACAAGAACGAGATGTTCCTCCTGTACACGTTAATGTTCCTGATGCTGGATTCGTTAGTTTTGTATAAGTTAAAGTACTTCCTTCAACATCTGTCCCAAGGGCCAGATCAAAAGTCAGTGCAGTATCTTCATTTGTCGAGACGGCTTGAGTTGCGGCAAGAGTTGGAGCATCATTTACCGCTGTTATGTTTATTGTCACAGTTGCCGTTGTAGAATCAAGTGCGCCATCATTTACTTTATAAGTAAAAGTCACAGCGCCGTTCACATTTGCCGCTGGAGTATAAAGACAAGCTTGTGATGATCCACCTGTACAGCTTAATGTTCCGCTAGCAGGAGAAGTAAGGATGACATAAGTTAAAGTGCTTCCTTCAGTATCAGCCCCAGCAGTTAAGTTAAAGTTTAAAGCGGTATCTTCATTTGTTGTCACAGATTGAGTGGCAGCCAGAGTTGGAGCATCATTAACAGCAGAAACAGTTATTGTAACTGTGCTTGTTGTAGAATTTAAAAGACCATCATTTACTCGGTAAGTAAAAGTTGTCGTTCCATTAAAGTTTAAGGCCGGAGTATATGTACAAGCGCGTGATGATCCACCAGTGCAAGATAGTGTTCCAGATGCAGGTGTGGTCATGATGTTATAATTTAAGGTGTCACCATCCACATCGCTTCCTGCAGTTAAGTTAAAATTTAAAACGGTATCCTCAGCCGTTGAAACAGCTTGAGTGGCTGCAAGTGTTGGTGTGTCGTTAACCGCTGTAACATTTATTGTTACGGTAGAAACGGTTGAATCAAGAGAGCCATCATTAACTTTATAAGTAAAACTCACACTTCCATTGTAGTTTGCGACTGGCGTATAAGTACAAGAGCGTGAAGTTCCACCAACACAAGTAAGTGTACCTGAAGCTGGATTGGTTAATTTAACATAGGTCAGGGCACTTCCCTCGGTATCACTACCTGCAGTTAAATCGAAGGTGAGAGCAGTATCTTCATTCGTTGTTACCGTCTGAGTCGCTGCTAAAGTTGGAGCATCATTGACGGCCGTAATATCTATTGTCACTGTCGCAATGTTTGAATCCGCTGTGCCATCATTAGCTTTGTAGGTAAATGTGACGCTTCCATTATAGTTGGCGACAGGTGTGTACACGCAAGCTCTAGATGTTCCACCAGTGCATGTTAACGTTCCTGATGCAGGATCAGTTAATTTTACGTAAGTAAGAGTACTTCCTTCTACATCACTTCCAGCATTGAGATTAAAGTTCAAAACTGTGTCTTCAGCAGTAGTTAAGGATTGAGTGCTTGCTAGTGTTGGAGCATCATTAACTGCGGTAACATTAATCGTTACAGTGGCAGTATTAGAATCAAGTGAGCCATCATTTGTTTTATAGGTGAAAGAGACTGCACCATTATAATTTGCTGCTGGAGTGTAAGAACAATCTCTTGAGGTTCCACCTGTACAGCTTAACGTTCCAGAGGCAGGGTCAGTTAATTTAATATAAGTGAGTGTGCTTCCCTCAGTGTCTGATCCAGCATTTAAGTTGAAATTCAGAACTGTGTCTTCATTGGTTGAAACTGTTTGTGTGCTTGCTATTGTTGGAGCGTCATTAATAGCGTTAACAGTTATTGTTATAGTGGCATTAGTAACAGAGGTCGTAACAGTGTCGTATGCCTGAACGGTGAAACTATCAGCACCATTAAAGTTTGCATTAGGAGTATAGGTACAGGTTAAATCATTAACAAAAGTAGATGTGTTAATACAATTTGATAATGTCCCATTTGTGGGTGATGTAATCATTTTATAGCTTAGAGTTTGGGTTGGAATATCTACGTCAGTCGCAACGTTTAACGTAATGTTAACCAAAGTATCTTCGTTCGTCGTCACACTTTGATTGGCACCAACCACTGGAGCATCATTGATAGAGGCAACGTTAAAAGTTACGGTAGAAGTCATATTAGATTGTGATATTCCATCATAAGCTTTGTAAGTAAATGAATCAACGCCATAAAAATTAGCGTTTGGTGTATATGTACAAGTTAAGTCTGTTCCGTAGCCTCCAGTGGTAATACATTGAGAAAGTGTTCCGTTAGCTGGTGGAGAAATGACAATGTATTGAAGAGTCTGTGCAGGGACATCAATATCACTTGCACCATTTAACGTAAGATTAAGGGCATTGTCTTCATTGATATTGAATGTCTGATCTCCGGCCATGATCGGAGCATCATTGGTGTTAGTTACTAAGATAGAGACTGTTGCAGTATTAGAATCAAGGGATCCATCATTAACTTTATAAGTGAAACTCACTGTTCCAATAAAGTCTAGGGCTGGAGTAAAACTACAATTTGTCGAAGTTCCTCCACTACAAGTTAAGGTACCAGAAGCTGGATTGGTTAATTTGATATAGCTTAAAGTTTGGTTTTCAATATCTGTTCCAGTGTTTAATTCAAAGGTTACAGGTGTATCTTCACTAGTCGCTACAGATTGCGAGGCCGGAATTGTAGGAGCATCATTAATTGGATTAACTGTTATAGTTACAGTAGCAGTATTTGAGTCTAAGCTTCCATCGTTTACTTTATAAGTAAAACTAGTCGTTCCATTAAAATTTGCAGCTGGACTAAATGAACAAATTCTTGAAACTCCACCAGTACAATTTAACGTTCCATTACTAGGTGTAGAAGTTGCAATATAAGTTAAGGTTTGTCCTTCGGTATCGTTACCTAAGGCCAAATCAAAAGTAATATCTGTGTCTTCATTCGTACTAATGTTTTGAGTAGAAGCTAATGTTGGTGCATCGTTTACTGCATTAACTGTAATCGTTACAGTTGAGGTTGTAGAGCTTAAAATTCCGTCATTAACTCGGTAAGAAAAGCTCGTTGTACCATTGAAATTTGCACTCGGATTAAATGAACAGGATTGAGATAGTCCCCCTGTACATAATAATGTTCCATTTGCCGGTAACGACACGACTTCATATGTCAGTGAATCCCCATCAACATCACTTCCTGAATTTAGTGAAAAATTTAATAAGGTATCTTCGTTTGTTGCAACGTTTTGATTGGCAGAAAGCAGAGGAGCATCATTAACAGGTAAAACATTTATAGTCACAGTTGAAAGATTAGAATCTAGAGTTCCATCATTTACTTTATAAGTGAATGTGACGTTTCCATTAAAGTTAAGTGCTGGCGTATATTGACAGTCTCTAGATGAACCACCGGTACATGTCAAAGTTCCTGAAGCGGGTGGAGTCACTACGATATAAGCAAGGGCATCGTTTTCGGTATCTGTACCGTCTAAAACTGAAAAATTTAAAACAGTATCTTCAGATGTTGAAATGGATTGATTGGCAATTAGAGTTGGAGCATCATTAACCGCGTTGATATTAAAAGTGACAGTTGCCACAGTTGTACTATTAGTTAATCCATCAAAGGCTTCATAAGTAAAACTATCGACGCCATTATAGTTTGCGTTTGGAGTATAAGTACAAGTTTTATCTGCTACATAAGTAGAGTTGTTGATACAGTTAGTAATTGATCCATTGATGGGAGCAGTGATGATTTTATAACTTAAAGTTTGAGCTGGTAAATCTATATCACTTGCACCATTTAATGTGAAGTTTAACGCTTCTTCCTCATTGGCCGAAATAGTTTGATTGGCCAACATCACAGGAGCATCATTAATAGGATTGATGGTGATAAAAACTTGGGCGTTTGAGATAGCACTATCTTCACCATCATAAATTGAATAGGTGAAACTATCACTACCATTAAAATTTGAATTAGGTTGATAACTACAACTTAAATCACCATTTGAGAGTAAACAATTTGAAAGAGTTCCCTCTGTAGTATTCGTCACAATGTCATAGGTTAATATGTCTGAATCTAAATCAAATCCACTACTCACATTAAAGTTTAATGTAGTGTCTTCATCTAAATTAACAAATTGATTAGCAGGAGATGTGGGAATATTGTTTGTCGAGGTATATCTTAGTGTTGCATTTGAATTTTCAGTGCCACAACTAAGAGTCAAATATGCTTCTTTTAATCCTTTTGATTGAGGAGTTGGAAGTACCTCTATTTGACACTGGCCACTTGCCAAAAGCGAGGCATTAGAACAATTTTCAGATTGAATAACGAATTGATCAGCTGCAATTCCCGTTAAGGAAGGTGTTGAACAATTATCTGATTCCACTAAGCCGCTATTGGTTAAGGTAATTGTCTGTGTCGACCCTGTTGATAAGGAGAGTGTATCATTTAAGAGAGCTAGTGTTGGTGATAAGTTAATAATTGGTTTAACAATATCGAAGTTAGAGCTCATGAGAGTCGTGCTATTTCCTGCAGCATCACGAAAGCTCGCTCTTAATCTCGCATTATTTAGTACAGTGTTTGGTAATTGCACATTAAAGAGAATAGGTAAGTCTGCCAAGATACCATTGGCAACGGGCTCACTATTCATTGGAATCCAAGCTGCCCCATCATAGAGTTCAACATTCAAGGTTTCAGAATTAGTTGAATTTAATTCACTCACTCGAACAGTGAATGGGTGGGTTTTATTTGCTTTGTAAAAAGGATTTGTACTTTCAAAACTCAATGTCGGTGCCGTTTTATCTAGAACAAAGGTGACTAAACTTGCAACAGAAATATTATTTCTTTTATCTTTAGCATAGAAATAGAGATTTTTTGTCCCTTCATTGGTGAATAAGAGATCGTAATTAAATGTTTGATTCCCAGGTGCGCTACAGTTGTAAGTGAAGTCGCTACTTAAGAGAGATTCCAAACTTTCTTTTATTGCAAATGAACTAAAAGTTTCACAATCTAAAAAAGTTGTTCCTTCGCTAATCCCAGTAGAGAGTAAGAGATCAATGGAGTTTTGATTAGTGATGGCAGAAGATGCTAGTTGAATAGTTGGTGGTAAAACTGGAAAAGTATCAAGAATATTTGTTGCTGATGTAATTTCATGAAAAGGTTTTGAGCGATCAACGTTACTATCGTTAATGTTCTTTTTACCAATAACTATTTTAATTTGAATTGAGTTCGCACTATTTGCCGGTGGGGTATATTGAAACGTATTGCTATTAGAAACGAGTTGATTGTCTATATACCATTCATAACCAATGATATAGTCTGAGTTCCAATGACTTCCTTGAATGGTGTAAGTTGCGGGAGTTTTTTCATTGATTGTTTTTGGTATTGTGTAGCTCGCAACTTCTGGTGCGGCCTCTTTTAAAACAACGGGAGCCACTCCACCAAAAGCAATTGAAAAAGCATTGGTTAATTCATTTGAGGCTTCTAGTTTGTCATAGGAAGCACTTACTTCTGTTTCAAACAACGTTGTTGTATTTAGTTTTTGAATAAGTGCTTCAAGTTCAGGAACTGAAATTTCATTTAAAGCAAGTGAGATTGAAGCATTTAACGTTTTAGAAATGAGCGTTGTTCCAGCAGTTAAATCTTGAGGAGAATAAAAATTTGTTATAATTCTCTCGTAATTTTTTTCACAACCAACAGTTTTTAAAAGATATCTCGTAGGAAGATTGAGATCGACATTTAATTCTTTAGGATTAAACTCAAATTTAGTTTCAGCATCAATATGATCTTCACTAATTGGATTGTCGGATAATACTGATTTAGTGACTAAATCAAATAGTAAAACGCGTGGGTTGGTACAAGTGTTACTAGACCATGCACTTTTAATCAGAGGGACTTGAAAATGAGAGCTAGTAATAACACCACTTAATGGTTCAACTGAACCAAAAATTTTAGGTTCGCTAGGAATTGCAACAGCACCAGATCCTAAATTACCAGGAGCGGTCGGTGTTGTGGTGGAAGTTGCTGGAGCAGCTGGTGTACCAGAACCGATGGCAATAGCACTAGCAGGTGCTTGAGCTTCTGAGTTTGAATTGTCTTTTACGTTTTCATCAGACGCTTCCCCCTCGTCACTGTTATTTTGATTTCTTGTCTCTTGATCTGAGTTACCAGATGAATAATTATTGGTGTTTAAGCTATTATTGTTTTGGAGTTGAGAAATTTTAGGAACTGCACTGATTTTTTTCTCATCTAATTTACTTTTATCTAAATCAGTAAAATTTCTTAAATCTCTATTTGAATTTAATTCTTCATCGTGATGTGTTTCAGCGTAGCTATTACTAGAATAATCACCGCCAGCACTTGATGAAATTTGTGCTACATTTCTGAACAAAACTTTCTTTGAACCTTCTTTTGCAAAGAGTGTATGTTCAATATCGCTTTTAACTGTAACGACTGGTTTGTCGCGATAGATATAAAAAACAGCTACAGATGTCGCTGCAACGAGGGCGACATATTTTGCTAATGAATAAGTAAGAAGGGCTTTTAGGACTTTTATAATCTTCCCATTTTTTAAGTGTTTTCAGTATTTTATCGGCATTTCTTAAGGATTTTTTAACGGAATTTTTTATGGTGTTTTATTAAGGAATTAGCGGGGTTATCTGAAGTTAGTGCTTATGAAAATCTTAAAAAAATCGCCAAATTTAAAAGGCATATAAATGAATTTATGTTATTGATTTTAGGAAACCATTGAAATCTCATTAACAAACTTTATTGAACCTAAAGAGGGAGTATATATGTCGGATAAGGCCTTAATAGTCAAAGAAACTACAGGATATGTGTTTAATCACACTATGCTTAGAATTAAAGACCCAAAAAAAACCTTAGATTTTTATCAAAATGTTTTAGGTATGAGTTTAGTTCGTCATTTAGATTTTTCTGAGTGGAAGTTTTCTTTATATTTTTTAGTGAAGTTTAAAACGGAAGAAGAAAGAATTGCTTTTGAAAATCTTTCAGTAGAAAAAAAAGCTGAACAAACATTTTCTCGCGAAGGGGTATTAGAGTTAACTCATAATCATGGGACTGAGTTAAATGAAACGACTCCTTACCACAACGGAAATACTGAGCCTCGAGGTTTTGGCCATATTTGTTTTTCAGTACCAAATATTCAAGAAGCACAAACTCGTTTTGAAAAAATGGGCGTGCAATTTCAAAAGAAACTAGGCGAAGGTGGAATGAAAAATATTATGTTCATTAAAGACCCAGATAATTATTGGATTGAGATTGTTGAAGCGAAACTGATGTAACTACAGATTTAAATTTTTACTTTTCAATTGGCCACAAGCCGCCAGAATATCATCCCCCTTAGTGGTGCGAATCATTGAGGGGATGTGATAGCTTTCCAAAATATTTTTAAAGTTTTGTACATTCTCATTTTTAGAACGTTTAAAAGCCAAGCCAGGAACGGGATTAAATGGAATTAAATTCATTAATGTTTTTTTATCTTTTACTAACATTGCTGTGGCATGGGCATCAGCACTAGAGTCATTGAATTCATCAATTAGTAAATATTCAAAAGTAATGAATTGTTTTTTTTGCATCGGAATTTTATCAATCTCTTCTAAAACTTCAGCTAAAGGGTATCGCAGATTGATAGGGATTAATTGGTTTCTTTTTTCCGCTATTGGGCTATGAAGAGAGAGTGCGATATTTACATTGGGCATATCATCAGCGATCCAACGCTTTAAGCCTGGTAGAAATCCTGCGGTGGAAATGGTGATTCGTTCTTTTCCAAATGAAAATCCGTGTTGATCCAAAAGAATTTCTATGGCCTTTTTAACTTGATCAAAATTATGTAAGGGTTCGCCTTGCCCCATGAAGACGATGCTTTTGATGTTTTTTTGTTCCAGTGTTTCTTTCGGGCGATTCAGGGCCAACCAATTCCAAGCTACGATGACTTGAGCAATTATTTCATGACTTAAGAGATGACGTTTTAAGCCTTGTGTTCCTGTGTAGCAAAATGAACATTTCATAGCACAACCCACTTGGGAAGACAGGCAAATGGAATATTTATTTTGAAAAGGAATGATCACGGTTTCAATGGTTTCGCCATCATTTAATTTCAGTAACAATTTTACTGTTTGATCTTCAGCTTCCTCGGCCAACACTACTTCGGGTAATTGAAAACTAAATGTCTCATAGATAAATTGTGAGGTGGTCTTAGAAATTTCTAATTCGCAATTGCTAGTTTTCTTAAATTTATAATGCCAACGAAATAATTTCGATGCTCCTGTGGGATTAAGCATTTGGCTTTCAAGTAAGCTTTTTAAATTTTCAAACGATAAATCGTAAAAATGTGGCTTATGCATTTTGTAATGTTAACTCTCAGCGCTTACTAGTTTCATACTAGGAGTAGCAAAGTGAATATTATTTTTTTCAAACTCTTTTAATATCTGTCGCAAGATGACATCACCTGTTCTAAAACGCAGACCGTAGTCACTTAAACTGTAGAAGACTTTTAACGTTATCCACGACTCAGATGTTTCCATCACTAAGACTCTTGGTTCGGTTTCTTCTAACACGTTAGGATTAGATTTCACAACGTTTAATAGAATGTTTTTCACTAACTCAATATCCGTTCCAAATTGAATGCGAAACAATTGATTGAAACGAGGAGGTTTATGGTTTTTAGAAAAAATAAGCATTTGGCTTTGAGCGATGGTGCGATTTGGAATCAGAATGGTTTCATCACCTAAACCTAAAAGGTAAGTAGCTCGCCAGGTAATTTCTTGAACTTGACCAACTAGTTTATCTTGTCCATTCATCACTTCTAACCAGTCACCAATTTCAAAAGGTTTATCAATTTGTAAGGCTACTCCGGAAAATAAATTTCCTAGGGTGTCTTGTAGGGCAAGACCTAGAATTAAGGAAAAAATGGCCGATGAAGCGAGGACAGCTGAAAGGTGAATTCCAAAAATATTCGATGCAATTAATCCCACGACAACAAGAGAGAATGCAAAGGTAAACATATTGGCAATGAGTCTCGGTACACCGTGGCTCATATTGGAAAAAAACAAATACAAATAAACAAAAATTTGAGCCATTTTAATTAAAGTAATGGCGCCTAAAAATAAAGCAAACACACTTAAATAACTTCCAATCTTAATGGTTAAGACGTTGGCATCTGACTGACTAAATATCCACCAATGGATCATACTGATGATGGTGGTAAACAGAAAAAAATAGACAGTTTTCACAAATCTTTCTTTTAAATTTCTATGTCTTTTTTCTGAGATTGCTCGCAGGAAAAATAAATAAAAAACGTAAGACAATAGTAGTAATACACCACACACTACAAATGTTTCCATTTGAATGAGGTATTGAATTTTGTCTAAAGGGATCCACATTGAATTCATAGTTTATTTCCGTTATTGCCAATTGTTTTATTATGCTTGAAAAATATGCCAGCCCGTAGACTTCACAAGAGTTTTGACAAAATATTCCGATCTAACAGAATGGCCATGCTCGTTGATTCTAGGTGAATATAAAGCCAGTGAGCCAACTTTTGGAACAGAGACAAAGAGACAACCACTCACTCCTGATTTTGCAGGAAGACCAACTTCAAAGGCCCATTCACCAGCGGTATCATACATACCACATGTAAACATGAGGCTTAGGACATTTTTTGAAATTTCAGGTCGAAGCATTGGACTTTGTTTTTCAATTAAGTGGCTCGCCATGTTGGCTAAAATTTTTGTATTAACTTCAATTGAACACAAAGAAAAATACAGGTCGAGCGCTTCTTCAATTTGATCTCCGATAATATTAAAGGAGCGCAAAAGGTGAGCAATACTGCGATTGCGATGAGCAGTTTCTTTTTCTGATGTAAAAATGGCTTTATTAATTTTTAATTGCTCTCCAGCTAAGTCGCTAAAAAATTGCAGAGTTTTAGGTAAAGCTTGTTCACCTAATTCTTGCACTAGTAATCCTGCCACGGCAATGGCTCCAGAATTGATCATAGGATTATAAGGACGGTTAAATTTTTTTTCTAATTCAACGATTGAGTTGAAAGCTTCACCAGAGGGTTCAACGCCAATTTTTTTGTGGACGTTTTTTTCTCCAATAAGGGTGAGCAAGTAAGCATAGGAAAATGGTTTTGAAGTAGATTGCAAAGAAAACATCGTAGAGGCATCACCTAAATGGAATTCATCGGTGAAAGAGCTTTTTTTCCATGGTTTAAAACTTACGGCAAAAAGCTGAGGACTTACTTTTTGGAGCTCGGGAATGTAGTCGGCCAGTTTTCCCTGGTCTAGTGACTTACAAGCGTCAAAAGTGTTTTGCAGGACTATTTTTAACTCCGAAGGTGTGATTGATGTCATGTTTAAGCCTTTCTAAAGGTTTATTTCTCTCGGTTGATTAATATGTTAGCGAAATTTCATAGATTTTATCAGGTAAATTTTATCTAAGTACAGTCCTTTTCCTTTACGCATTGGGCTTTTGAGAGTACAACAGGCCCACGGTTTTACCCATTGGTCCATTGTGGACCTAGACTCTAGGAAAAAATGAAAAAAATTCTAGCCATTAGCTTTTTAAGTTTTTTTATGTTTGCTGCAAAAGCAGGCGTGGGGACTCAGAATGTTATTCTGCAAAAGGGGCAACTAGAGGGTCAAAGTATTAAGAGAAACGTGCCAAGTCTTTTGAGCACCAGAGTTGAACGTTATCAGGCAAAATTAAAAGGTGTCCCTTTTGTTGAGCCAAATGAACTTTATTTTCCAAGCTATATTCGTATTAAAGGCGGTTCGACAGTAACCGAGTCAGTTTTTAATGAAGTTATTCAACATTTATCCGAAATTTATGTACCAGTGGTACAAAAACTAGGTGCCCAGTTAGAAATTGTAGGTGATTGGGAAGATGCAACAGTTAATGCGGTTGCCACCCGTGATCAGGGTCTTTGGAAAGTAAATGTTGCGGGCGGAATTGCTCGTGCTCCAAAAATGACTAAAAATGCCCTTGTTCATATTATTTGCCATGAAATTGGACATCAAATTGGTGGAGCGCCGAGAATGGCCCTTTACGGTGGATGGCCTAGTTCAGAAGGTCAGGCGGATTATTGGTCGGGAGCCAAATGTTTAAAGCGGTATTACCAAAAATTTAGACATGAAGGTGAAATTCACGGAAATCTTCCAGAAAAAGCTAAAAATCAATGCCAATCTCAATTCACAGCAACTGAGGACAGAGAAATTTGTTTAAAAGTTATTTCTACTGCAGTTGAATTTGGAAAATTTTTGGATACTTTAAATCCTAAAAAGGATCCAATTTCTTTTGATACTCCAGATCCTAGAATTGTAAAAGGTACCAATATAAATGATTATCCACGTCCACAATGTCGTTTTGATACACTTTACTCAGCAGCTCTCTGTACCGTTAATCCTCAGGATTTGAACTCACCAGAAAGTGTTGAAGCTTCAAATTGCAATGACCAAAATCGTTTAGGGGCAAGACCTAGATGTTGGTACAAACCTTAATAATCTATTGATCTGATTCAAATCATTATTCTTTTTAAAAAATCTGGCTATTATAGTTAGAAAGTATAACTTTCTAAGGATCTCTATCATGCCAAAAATGTTAAGCGCCGACGAAGCTTTAAAAGTCGTCAAATCGTTCGATTCTGTTTTTATCCATTCTGTTGCGAGCACACCACAAAAATTAATTGAATCCCTCGTCAAGAGAGCACCAGAGCTTACAGGTGTTAAGATTTACCATATTCATACAGAGGGAAATTGTGACTACGCAAGGCCTGAATTAGAAAATAGTTTTCAAGTTTACAGTTTTTTTAACGGTAGCAATATGCGAAAGGCTAGAGGAGAGAGAATTGCAGAAACTTATGTGCCCATTTTTTTAAGCGAAATTCCACTCTTATTTTATAATGGTCATGTGAATTTAGATGTGGCACTTATTCAAGTTTCACCTCCTGATGAGCATGGAATGTGTTCTCTTGGACCATCCATCGATGTATCTATCGCTGCCGTTCGAACAGCTAAAACCATTATTGCCCAAGTTAATCCACAGATGCCTAGAACTTTTGGGGAACAAGTTCCCTTTAAAGATATCCATTTTACTGTTGATGTGAACGAGCCCCTACATGAATTATCCGCTAAGGCTTTGACTGATTGTGAGAAAAAAATTGGCTTAAATATTGCGGGACTCATTGAAGATGGAGCAACTTTGCAGATGGGCATTGGATCTATTCCTAATGCGGTTTTAGAATGTTTACATGGTCACAAAGATCTAGGAATTCATACTGAAATGTTTAGTGATGGATTAATTCCTCTGGTTGAAAAAGGGGTGATTACTGGAAAATATAAAGTTAAACATCCAACAAAGATTGTTTCTAGTTTTATCCATGGATCAAAAAAAGTTTATGATTTTATCAATAACAATACTCAAGTTTTGCTCTTAGATTGTGCGTACACGAATAACACTCATATTATCGCGCAAAATCCTAAAGTGACGGCCATTAATAGTGCAGTCGAAGTAGATTTAACAGGGCAAATTTGTGCGGACTCTATTGGTTCAAGAATTTATTCTGGGGTTGGGGGGCAGATGGATTTTATTCGAGGAGCTGCACTTTCTCGAGGAGGAAAACCTATTATTGCTCTTCCATCAACGACCACAAAAGGTGAATCAAAAATTCAAGCGACGTTAAAATTAGGAGCAGGTGTAGTGACGACAAGAGCACATGCTCATTATGTAGTTACTGAGCACGGCGTAGCCTATTTGCATGGGAAAAGCCTAAGAGAACGTGCGGATGCACTGATAAAGATCGCAGCACCTGAACACCGCGAACGACTTGAAAGAGAAATATTTCAAATTTTTAAAAAACTTTAGCGAGTTTTTCTTTTCACAAAGAGTGATGTTTTCTAGAATATTCTTCGACGGGGAGTTTTATGGAATACATCACTTTTTTAATTGATTTTATTTTACATATTGAAGTTCATTTGGATCAAATCATCCGCGATTATCAATCGTGGACATATGCTATTATTTTTCTCATTATTTTTTTAGAAACAGGAGTGGTTGTTACTCCTTTTCTTCCAGGAGATAGTTTACTTTTTGCCTTAGGCGCTTTTGCGGCAAAAGGTTCCTTTGATTTTTGGATCATGTCTATTCTACTTATCATCGCAGCCATTATTGGTGATTCGGTCAACTATTCAATTGGGCGTTATTTTGGGAAAAAATTTTTAGAGCTTGAGAAAATACCTCTGATAAAAAAAGCGCATATCGAAAAGGCCCATTCGTTTTATGACAAGCACGGTCCAAAAACAATTATCTTGGCCCGATTTATTCCTATCGTTCGCACCTTTGCTCCATTTGTCGCTGGAATTGGGGAGATGAACTACAGTAAATTCATGTCTTATAACGTTATCGGAGCAATTCTTTGGGTAATGTCATTTATGACTTTAGGGTATGTGTTTGGAAATTTACAAATTGTTCAATCAAATTTTAAGTTAGTCATCCTGGCCATTATCGTGCTTTCAGTTCTTCCTGGAGTTATAGAGTTCGTGAGAGAGAAAAGAAGACAGACCAAAGAGGTTTAGTATTTTAAGTTTTTCACTCTAACATTGAGAATATTTTAAGCTAGTGGAGGTTGAATCTAGTGAGTTTCTCGATGAAAATAGAGTAATGAAACAAAAATTAAATTATTGGCTTGATACAATTGCTCCCTCACTCGTTTTTATTGCAGCATTTTTTATATGCTTCTTTATTTATTTTTCTTGGCAAGTAGGAATCTATTCCATTGTCATTTTACTTTTTGGATTGCTCCTTTATTACGTTTTTATTCGTGAATCAGAATCTATTCAAGTCATTAAAATTGATGAATCCCTTCATCGTGAATTTGAATCTCATCGTGCACTTTTTGAATTAAGCCAAGAAGCTCTTATTTTTATTCATGATACTGAGCTGATTGATGGAAATAGCATTTTTGAAGATCTTACTGGAAAACCTATATTTTCTTTGCGCGGTAAAGAATGGTTAAAGCAAGTACATGAAGAAGATTTGTCACAATTCTTAGATTGGTTAAAAGCAGCTGAGTTCACCAAAGCGCAAAACTTTATGCATCGAATTTATAATCATTCTACAGGAGAGATGTTGTGGCTTCAGGCAAGAACGAGAGAAGTACCATCACTTGCGAGAGAAAAAGTAAAAGTTATCAGCTTCAAGGATGTTTCTGATCATAAGGTTTATCAAGAAAAAGCTCTTGAGAGTCAAATTCAAGTTTATACTTTGATTGATTTTGCTCCTATAGGAATTATTATTTTTGATGAATTTGGAAAAGTAGATTACGTTAATAAATTTGCCCAAGATCTCATTGGTTACTCTCGACTTGAGATGGTACAAGCTGGATTAGGTGTTATTATGCACGCTGATGAGCGAGCTGAAGCACTTAGAGAGTGGGATGAATTTTTTAAGAAAAAAGCAGATGCATTTTTTAAAAAGGTTAAAGTGTTAACTAAGTCTGATGAATCATTAGATATCATTATGAATTGTGTAGCCGTTAAAAATTTAGAAGGAAACATTAATAGTTATTTCTTAACTTTGGCCGATCTTACTGAGACTCAAAAACTTGTTTCTAAAAATCAATTTTACGTTGGAATTTTGGATAACTCCGATGCTATT
>JACCDV010584801.1_pt1 | contig 21060 bp, 31 predicted proteins | sample 7446131 | NCBI WGS metagenome assembly JACCDV01 (sample SAMN15323448, study PRJNA562643) | freshwater metagenome | isolation source: river surface water | place: USA:Blue River Watershed | collected 2017-08-17 | reverse complement strand
GTCTAACATGCGAATACGATCAATCAACGCAATAAGAGTTGTGTTGGCATCACTTAACACAGGCTTTACTTCTTGCGTTGCCCATTTCCATACGTAAAAAATTAAGTATCCCATGCCGCCTGCGGCAACAATTGGGAAACCATATTTGTTAATTAATTCTGCAATATCCATCATTTCTTCCTTTAATAACTTGGCGGCCAGCTAGAGCTTGGCTTTTTGGGTTGCGGTGGGTTTATTCTTTTTGCTGATTTTATTCTTTTAATTTCGTCACGTAATTCAGATACCGTCCATACAGCATATATTCCGATTGCTATAGCGGCGACACTAAACACATACACTATAAGAAAAAGCAACGGATCAACATTCATTTTCTTTGGCCATTTCTTCGGCTGCTTTTCTAACAAAAGCAATCAAAGGTTCAACTTTTACCAACATAGCACGACCGTTTACGTTTCGCAATTCAAAACAGTCACCGGCACACCAACCCAGCCTGTCAATGTTTAGTTCTGAGTCTAATATAATTCCGTTTGGACTTAAATCCCAGTCGTAGTCGAAATGTAACATATCAGTGTGTTGATAAAAATATCAAATAATATACTGTCACAATAGCAATAGATGCTATCAGTGCTTTTAATTTGTGATCATTAATCACGACGTGCATCATTCTTTCCGTCAGCACGTGCAATGCGATCAACGTCAGGCTTTAAACCCAGTGCATTTGAAACAATAGTATCAATGCGAATAACGTCATGGTTCATTGTTTTAACGCGGTTGTCAAGTGCTCCAATGATACCTTTAAGACCATTTACAGAACTGGTAACACCTGCTAAAATAAACTTTAGCGTCAAGAATACAAAGTATCCTGCGGCGATTGCTGCCGCAATTGGGAATCCCACTTCTGCTACTAATTTGAAAAACTCGCCCATTTGGTGCTCCTAATAATGTACGCATATTTAAAACGGCCCATGTGGATCTTTAACGGCTGATATTATGATAAGTAAAGCAGTCTGTTATACAGTACCAAAACAATAAATATACCTATGAGACTTCGTGAATTAACTACCATTTTAGAAGACGGCGAAGGCGGTGCTGTTTCCGTTTCAACTACGTCCAGCGATATTGCTACAGTGGCTTATCCGCTGTTTGTCCGTGGTCGTACACGAAAAGAAAAACGTAAAAATGCTCGTGCCGCAGTAGGGCAAAGTGCAGATAATGCACCCAGCTACATTGGTCAAGGCGTTTATGAAACAAGCTTGGCAACCATGCGAGATTATTATGCAGGCAACACTGATGCAAGAGATCCTACCAAGCTAGCTCAGATGCGCGACTATTTTAGTCGTAATTCTAATTCAACAGTTCCAGACGAAATTCAACGTATTATTATTAAATTAAAAACTAAACAAAGTCTATTGCCCGGCGAATACGAAACTTATAAAAATTGGTTTGATAATAGACAAAAAAAGTTTGCAAAAGAAGCACACGTAGTGGATCATAATAATGTGATCTACCGCTTAGATAAAGACCGCCCAATGTCGGACACAGAAGTATTAGTGCTAGGTGGTGCTGGACGTTATACACTTGACGGTTTACGTCAAAAGGCTCGCCGTGAAGCACAAGCACTGGCACAGGATTTAGAAGTCGAACACGGCGGTGCTTTCCGTCGTAGCGCAGAAAATGTAAAACAATTAGCAAATACCTTGAACACTATTGTTGCCGCTTACAATGAATTAAAGCGTATTCGCCGAAAAGGCGGCCGTGGTTCACGTGGTATTACAGATGAGGATGCTAATTTTATTCGTGAATGTATGGCCGTAGCCGATCGCTGGTCTGATAAATTTAAAACCCAAGGAAATTAACAAATGATTCGTATCCAATTAATGCGCGAAGGCCGTGTAGTAAAACAAATTACTAGCCGTGTTCACGAAAGCGTTATTTTAGAACAAATTCAAAAATACCAAGAAGCTTACGATACAGTTACCATCTTAGAAGGCGATCTAAGCGAAGATGCCAAAGGCATCCTACAAAAAGTAGCCAAAAAGATTATCCCAGCCGCTATGGCAGCAGGTGTTGCAATGGGTGGTTCAAATGCTTCTGCACAAACACAACCTGTTAACAATCGTCCAGGTACAGATTATTCCATTGGCAAGCACGTTGCTGATATTTTTCAACCTAATTATAAAGAAATTCGTCGCCAACGTGAATTTGAACGCGAAACTAAACGCCGCGAATGGGACGCACAACAAAATGAAATTCGTCGTGCTCGCATTGAAGCCGCACGTGAAGAAGGTCGTCGTGCAGTAGGTGCAACAAATCAAAAGATTTATGATCAAAGCCGTGTAAGTCAAGACGGCAAATGGTTTATTTTCTATGGACTAGATGATTCTATTACACGTATTCCAACTAAGGGTACAGAGTACATGCCAGCCGACAGCCAGCGTTTGGCACATTATATCAGCGCAGGTGGTCGTGTATACTATGTTCGTCACCCACACAATGACGGCCTAGGTGAAAGCGTAGTAGCAGAAGATATTGGTACAATTGGCACAGTAGGAACTATCCCTGCTTCTGGTGCTAGCTCAATGACCAAGAAAACACAATTTGACAAAACCACTGGTACAACAGACGTTAAGTTTAACGCACAAGGTCAGCTTGAACTTGACAACAGTGACGAACTAGATGACGAAGCAATTGATACACTGCAAAAAGCTGGTGTAAAAGTTGCCGAAAGTTATGCTAACGATTTAAATCAAATTATTCAAAAAAATGCTGCCGCAGTAGAGCAGTTTAAAAAAACTGGTCATATCGAAGATGCAAACTTAGAAGCAGATTTACACTACTACTTCTATGATCAATTAAGCCCACAGGCGCAACGTGATGCAGATGATGACGGCGAAATTGCCGAGCTATTTGCTGACGCACTGGGAATTGATCTAAGCGAAAGTGCATTAAATGAAAACTCAGAATTAGATGCTATTTTGGATCAATTTCCAGAAGCATGGGCCGCATTTAAAGCTGGCGGCGACTTAGATGACAATCCAGACTTTTACGAAGCATTGTTTAACCACTATTCCGATTCGGGCGAAATGCCTTATGGTACACAAAAAGCACGTGATGGTGATCCAATCCAATGGATTTCTGCAAAGTTAGACAGCGTAGCAGGTCTACATCCAATGGGCGAAGCTGCCGACGAAGAAGCAACACCAGCAGACGTAGCTGGCGCTGATAAGAACATTATCATGCAAATTCGCAAGGCCAAAGACTATGAAAAAGCAACCACACTTGAATTAAGTGATGGTTCTACTGTGCGTATTGACTCAGGTATTGCTGCCAAGATGTTGGCACAGTTTGATCGCTTGCGTCCTGACAGTAAAGAATTAATGCAACAAACATTAAACACACAAGAAGGCTTCCGCGAAATGTTGAATTATTTCAACGAGCGTGAAGTTGCAGAAAGTATTTCAGATATTGATTTGATAAGTAACCACATGAAGCCAATAATTGAAGCTGAAAATAAAGCTCGCGATTTAATTAAAGGCATATTTGGAAAAGTATAAAATGAAATTCTTTAAAGAAATAGCAAACGAAGCATCATTAGGCGACTATAGAAAAAAGGCCGCTATGCAAAGAGCACAAGCACAAATGGGTGCTATGTTTGCTCGCGATCCAGAAGAACGCAAAAAGAATCTTGATACATTTAACAAGCGAGATGCAGGCTTAAACAGAGTAAAAGCACGTGACGAAAAAGCACGTGCTGATGCACAGGCGCAACAACTTGCAAATGACATTGCTCAACTTCCCGAGTTACGTGCCAAATATGATGAAATGCGAGCCAAATATAAGTCACTGGGTGGCAGTGATTGGCAGTATGCAGACCGTGAACAAAATTTAACACCTGCAGAACGTGAAGCACGTAGCATGGAAGGCCCAATGAATAACTTGTGGCGTCAAATCAGCGCCGCAGAAAAAGCACAACAAGCTCAAGGTGTAACAGAAGGTCGCAGTTCAGAAGACTTGCCAATGTACGGTGCTATTATTCATCGTATTATGGTTGCACACACTGATGTACTGGCAAAGTACGGTCCTGAAAAGATTATGGCCGCTGCCGAAGACGAAGCCGAATGGGTCGGCGACGTAGAAGAAATTGGCACCAGCGATGTAAGCATTAGCGTAAAGCGTGTTATACAATCACTAGAAGAACAAAACAATGTAACCGAAGGCGGTTTTAAGAACATGTACGCAGAGTTTTCTGGTTACGGAAACTATATGCAAGGTCGTGCTGTCAATGTATTCAGTAAATTTGGCTTGGAAATTGTCAGCAAAGAATATACCGAAGATGACGACATACAAACTTATGTTGTTAAAGGCGATCGCTGGTCCATTGAAAAGGCTGGCAAGTTCTTGGAACGCAATCCTGATGAGTATGGCGGATATCACTTTGTCAAGCAAGATGTAAAGGAAGGTTCAGAATCTCCTGAATCAGAATTAGAGAGACTAAAACTACGTCAAAATGCGTGGGAGAAAGCTCCATTGCGTGATCAAGCCGCTACACAAGCTCGCATTCGTGAACTTGAAAAGCAAATTAAAGATAAAGAAAACATCAAGGAAGCAGATATGAACACAGGTAACCAGGGTTACGACAATATGTTAGCGGTGATGAAAGCGGTTGACGCAGGACAAGATGCTACATTTAATTTGGCAGGTGAGCCAATTACATTAGAGTATCCAGAAGCTCGTTTCTTAGCAGGCAAGTACAAAGCATTTTTACGTGCTGGCCGTCAAGAAGAGTTCTTAAAGTACATGAACAACCCTGTTGCGTTTGACCGCTTGATGAAGCAGTTGCGTGATTTAATCGACAAGCAAAAGAACTTTCGAGGCAGTGTACCAGGTGAACGTGGTGTAGACGAAGCCGCTCCAGCAATGGCCAAGTTAGCCGGCGGTCTTGGTGTAGGCCTTGTAGCTGCCGCAGGCGCTCCTGCTATTGTTGGTATCTTAGGCCCATTACTTGGAATTCCAATGGCTGCTTATGGTGCTTACAGTGCGGCCAAACTAGGCATGAAGGGTGTTGAACAACTATGGGACATGGCCACTGAAAAGTTAGGCAGTTCGGAAGAAGTTGAACAATACGCCAATGCTCAGATTGCCAAGTTGCCTCAAGATCAAGCACAAGCCGCACAAGCTGTAATTAAACAAGTTGCAGAAAGCAAAAAAGCAACAGAGTTGCCAGTGGTTGCAGAAGGTCATTACTACTGCAAACTAAGCAAAACAGCCAAGTTGATTCCTGAAGGTTACAAAAAGACTGCATCAGGTTACATCACTCGATTGTAATTGCAAACAACGCATAAAAGCCGGGCTTGACCCGGCTTTTTTCTTTAAGTGGGCCTAGATTGCTAAATAGTCTGTCTAAGGAGAACCACAATGGTAAAACTAACACTTGAGCACTTACAAGCTTGCTTACCAAAAGCAAAGCGTGCCAATTTAGAAAAGTTCGTTGAAGGATTTAACGAAACATTCGAGCATTTTGAAATTAATACACCTGAGCGTATGGCCATGTTTATTGCACAAACAGCACACGAGTCAGGTAATTTTGCCACCACTGAAGAAAATTTAAACTACAGTGCCAAGGGTTTAAATGGTATCTTTAAAAAGTATTTCCCAACACTAGAGTCTGCACAGCCGTATGAGCGCAAACCAGAAAAGATTGCCAATCGTGTATACGGTGGACGCATGGGCAATGGAGCAGAAGCATCAGGTGAAGGCTTCAAGTTCCGTGGCCGTGGTATTATCCAGTTAACTGGTAAAGACAATTATCGTAATTGTGGTAAAGCACTACAAATGGACTTGGTTGCTGATCCAGATTTAGTAGCTAAGAATCCAGTTGCAGTATTATCTGCAGGTTGGTTCTGGGATACACGTAAACTAAACCAATGGGCAGACAAGTGCGATGTGCTTACTGTTACTAAAAAGATCAATGGCGGTACAATTGGTCTAGAAGATCGCAAACACCACTTTGAACATATCTTAGAAGTGTTGCGTGATATTTTTGCCGAAGAAAGTGGTAACACTTCGTCCGACGGCGCCATTGACGAACTATAATCAACTATAATTCACTATAAAGCCCACTACGGTGGGCTTTCTTACGGCCGTACACTATAAGTATCCCGTATGATTACTTTTTACGGAGACCGTGTACACAAAATCGATCCGTCAGTGTCTTATAACAGATACTTGGAACAGCATATTGTCAATGACATTGACGATGTGCAACACTTTACACCATATCCACAATTTGACAGTAGCTTATTTGCTGAATTTGATTCAGCAGAATTAAAAGAATTTTCAGATTACTGCCCGGGCAACAATGTTGTTGTTGTAAGTTTGCACGGCGGCTGGACTGATACTATTCTGGCAGTGCTAGATCATTGGTTCAATTCCGATTTGAATCGTACCAAAGCATTTGAAGATCCTGATTGTCAAATTGTCATTGACTACAGCATGGAAGGCTTTAGCACAGAAGTGTTTGCCGACTTACATAAATGGACGCATCGTCACAATTTGGGCGCACGAATTCTTTACGTAAGCAGTGATCTAAATACCGCAGACAATTACCGCCAATGGTGCAGAGCCAATAACACAGTGCCACTGTTTAGAAGTTGCTGGTACGGCTATTTTGCACTGTGGGCTACCAATGACTTACAGCCATTGTCGCAACAGAGTCACGTTAAAAGATACATGTGTTTAAATCGTCGGCCACACGATCATCGTGTTTTATTGTTGGCACTGCTAGAAAGATACAACATATTAGATTCCGGCAGTGTCAGTATGCCACGTGTGTTTAATGAAATTGACGTAAAATGGTCTGCGGATTGGTGTGTTGACAGTATTTGGGAACAGTTAAAAGAAAATCAACTGGGATACATTGACTGGTTAGACAAAGACTTTAAAAAAATGCACAGCAAATTACCACTGATTGCTGACCGTTCTGACTTTGAAACTAATCATGCATTGGATTTTAACACTGACATTTATGCACAGCATCCAATTAATGTTGTGTCCGAAACGTTGGCATTTACATACAGTGCTTTTGTAAGCGAAAAGATATGGAAGCCCATGGCCGCCGGACAGATATTCTTAGTGTTAGCAGGTCCACAATATCTAGCAGGCTTACAGCAAATTGGATTTCAAACATTTAGTCCAATAATCAATGAAGAATACGACATGGAATACAACACACTGGAACGAGCAATCTTGGTAGTCCGTGAGCTCAAACGACTAATAAGTATGAATGATAGTGAGTTTCAACAAGTGCTTGATCGTTGTAGGCCCATTATTGAGCATAACAGATCGTTAATAACGAACCCTGGAAAAATTAAACGATTAATTAACACGAATTTAACCGACAACATAAAAGAATTTGCCAATGGCCGACTATAAAAAAATTTATTTTGAAACTAAATCAAAATTGGACCAAGTGAGTCCCAGTTATTGTGTGGCTAAATGGCAGCAGGTTACTATACATTTGGCCACTGGTCAAACACACTCGTGTCATCACCCTGCTACACATCGCATTCCACTAGAAGAAATTGCAGTTAACCCTAGTGCGCTACACAATACAAAGTTTAAAAAAGCTCAGCGCAAACTAATGCTTGACGGCGAAAGACCGCCTGAATGTGACTATTGCTGGAAAGCCGAAGATTCACCAGGTGATCACTTCAGCGATCGTGTACATAAAAGTGCTGACCCAGTATGGGGCAAACCTTATTTAAAATCTTCTGCACAAATGCCCTGGGACGCAGATGTTACACCAGCATACGTAGAAGTATCTTTTTCTAATGTATGTAATTTTGGTTGTGCATACTGCTCGCCTGATATCAGTAGTACAATCATGCAAGAAGCCAAACGCTTTGGTCCCGTAGTACTAGACGGTGGACGACATGATCGCGACATTATCAAGTTGGAGCAACAAGGCCGCATGCCTATTCCCAACAGAGAACACAATCCTTATATTGATGCATTTTGGGCTTGGTGGCCTACACTGTATCCCAAATTAAAAGTGTTTCGCATTACCGGCGGAGAACCGCTGTTGACCAAGGACACATTTAAAGTATTAGACTGGATTATCGAGCATCCAAATCCTGAACTTGATCTTGCTATCAACTCAAACTTGGGAGTTGACGAAAAACTATTAAATGAGTTTTTAGAAAAAGTCAATTACATTCAAGAAAACAAACTGGTCAAGAGTTTAAAGATCTTTACGTCATGCGACACGTGGGGACAACAAGCTGAATATATTCGCACTGGTTTAGACTATAAACAGTGGTATCGCACACTGTGGGATATTACATTGCGTTACCCGTCACTGAGCATTACTGTGATGGTTACATTTAACCTGTTGAGTATTCCACGTTTTGAATCATTCTTGCGTGACATACTGGCCATACGTCAGGCTCCTTCAACTGAAATTAACAATTCCGGTATGCGTGGAGTAGGCTTAGACTTTCCATATCTAAGACATCCGCGATATCTAAGCACACTTATTGCAGACCCTTATATGCTGGTCATGCTGGATAGATCAATACAGTTTATGCGGCGCAACACAGCCACATTCCAGGAAGTTGATTATCACAATGGGTTTTACCCACACGAAGTAGAAAACTTACAAAGAGTGTATAACATAGCATCTGCAGAATGGCAAGGCAGTTTAGCAAGCCAAGTAAGTAGACGTGACTTTTATTTGTATATCGCAGAACACGATCGACGCAACGGAACTGACTTTAAGTCAGTGTTCCCTGAAATCGGTTATTTCTATGATCAGTGCCGTCGCGAATATGAAGAATCGCAAGCTGCCAAACTAGCAGCCGAATCCAACAAAGAACAGTAATGAATAGTGAGTCTATTCAATTTGGATTCCAGCACTGGAACACAGAATACAACTGGTGGACTCCAAATACTGTTCCCTCAGATCTTGTGGTCAATGGTGAAAAACTATTGCCGTCTACACATGACGTACAGTGGTTTGACACAGGAGCATTTCGAACCTGGGTCAATGACCCAAGAGAAGCACTTGACTGCACGGTTATTAAAAGCGACTTCTTGTACAATTACAATGGTCCCGGAAAAAGCGTAGAGTATTCACACCTGTCAGACTTGGCAGGTAAAAAATACATATTCCCTGTTACAATAAGATCTTCAATGTATTTTTTAAAAAACAAAGACATTGGATTTGACAATGTAAGTCCCAGCGTATTTGAAGATGTACGCAAAGGGCGTTGTCGCATTGTATTTTTATTTCCACTGGAAGGTAATTCGGGGGACGAATGCTTTGAGCAAGACTTTGCTATACTAGACAGTTGGTGTCGTCGTCAAAATTTAACCCGCGATCAAGTTTACTATGTACACGGCAATCATCGTGGAATTGAATTAAGCGCCGGAATGAATTTTACATACATTCCCATTGATTCTTTTATTTGCTGGGTTCCTGAATTGCGAAACCAAACAGCAGAGTATAGTCCAAGCAGTAGTAAAGACCTCTTTTTATGTTATAATCGTATGCCACGCAATCATCGTATTATAACACTGTGTGAAATGATACGCACCGGAATACTTGAACGTGGGCTGGTAAGCTATTATGGAAATAATACCAAAGACACAGCAGAAAGAATAAAAAATTTAGGCCGAGAAGATTTGATTGCTGCCGCCGAAACATTGGACAATTTATTACCAATAAAAATTGACATGGATCTTGGCATCAACAATCCAGCACAAAATATCGTAGACGAGCACTATAAGAGTACATTCCTAAGCGTAGTGCCTGAAACACTGTACAATGATAACACTTTGTTCTTTTCAGAAAAAATCTGGAAAACACTGGCAGTAGGACATCCATTTATGATAGTTGGCAGTTGCGGTATGCTCAGCAAATTAAGAGAGCAAGGTTATCGCACGTTCAGCAGTTGGTGGGACGAAGACTATGATGAAATAACAAATATCAATGAGCGTATTCGTTGCATTGTCAATGAATTAAATAGGCTCAGCTCTCTCAGCAGGCAAGAATTAATTAACATGCGAATTGACATGCGCCCTACAATTGAACACAATCAGCAGTTGTTTAACAGTCGCCATCGTGAACTCTGTGTTAATCATGATTATCAACTGTATAGAATTGTAGAAAGTATCTGGAATTCGTTTTAATAAATATAGCTTTTAAGGACTAGCATGAAAAAGGTAGCAATGATTGGATGCGGCAAATTAGGTTTGCCATGTGCGGAAGTAATGAGTCAGCATTACGATGTCGTAGGTTATGATGTAGTTAAAGATCCTACTGCACAAATTCCAATGGTCGACAGTTTAGAAGAAGCTGTACGAGGTCGCGATATTATCTTTATTGCAGTACCAACGCCACATGATCCTGCATACGGTGGTGATAGGCCTATTGCAAACATGGACCCACGTGACTTTGATTACGGTCCTGTTATCAGTGTATTGATTGAAATCAATAGATTGATCAATGATCAGCAAATGGTAGTTTTAATCAGCACTGTACTACCAGGCACCACACGCAAAACACTGTTGAATTTTTTACAGCGCGGTCGTTTTGTATATAATCCGTATTTGATTGCCATGGGTTCAGTAAAATGGGACATGGTAAATCCTGAATGTTTGATCATTGGCACAGAAAATGGAAATGTCACCGGCGATGCACAAGAGTTAATTGACTTTTATCGTCCCATTATGGAAAATGATCCTGTTGTTAACGTAGGAACATGGGACGAAGCCGAAGCAATTAAGATCTTTTACAACACATTTATTTCTGCTAAAATTGGTCTTGTGAATATGATTCAAGACGTTGCAGAAAAGAATGGCAATATCAACGTTGATGTAGTAACTGATGCACTAAAAAAGGCTACACAACGTATCACGGGTCCACGATATCTAACTGCTGGCTTAGGCGATGCAGGTGCTTGCCATCCACGAGACAATATTGCACTGCGTTGGCTGGCAAATGATCTAAGTCTTGGTTACGATCTATTCCAAGCCATTATGGGCAGTCGAGACTCGCAAGCATGTAACATGGCACAAATGCTGGTTGAAACTGCAAACAAGTACAAAATGCCAGTGGTCATACACGGAAAAGCATACAAGCCGTATGTTCCTTATACCATTGGCAGTTACAGTATGCTAGTAGGTCATTATGTTGAACACGGTGGAGTAGAATTACACTACAGCGATCCACTCACAGGCGACGATTATGTACCCACAGGCCCGGCTGTAATTTTAATGGCACACAATCCTGCTATTACATACGCTGGCACTGGCGTGGAAATTCAACCAGACGAGTTTTATTTTAAACCCGTGCCTGGTAGTATCATTGTTGATCCTTGGAGAACAATAACTGAATTACCAGGTTGCCAAGTAATGCACTATGGAAATCCAAAGCAGAGAAAGCCAGTGGTAAATGGTGCATTCTTAACACCTGTATATGCAGGAAGTATTTCCAAAGAAATCAATGATCGATTCCGTTTTAAACTTGACAGTTCACAGCCGGCCATTTATATCGCCAATGTTAGAATAGAATGCATTAACAGTGACAGCCAGGCCAGTGAGTTTATCAAGCAAATTAAACAAAAGGTCAGTTTAAAGGATTCAGACCGTGTTATCTTTATTACACAACACGAAGGACTGTATGCACACGGTGTTATGCTTAAAACACACTTGCAAAAATACTGGCCCGAATTAAAGAATCATCAGTACTACTATGCAAATGAGTTAAAATCTCATCACACAGCACAACGACTTGCCAATGATCCAAACAGCACATACAATCATTTGAATTTTGACAGTATATTTGAATGGGTTTACCCAGATAAATGCGTTGTGCCACACGACTATGAAAACAAGAAACACTTGTTCTTAAGTTACAATAGAGTTCTTAGAACACATCGTTGTCAATTGGTTGCCGAATTAAAGAAAAATAATTTAATAGAAGGCAACTTAGTCAGCTTTGTTCCCGTAGGCGAGTTTTACAAAAATGTAAGACTAACACCACAACAAGTATTGTCAGCTGATCCAAATTTATCAGCAGAGCAAGTCAAAGAATACGTATCGCTACTGACTGAAAAGTTAGTAATCGATGAATACGATGCCAGTCAGAATGGACCAACAGTTGCTGACCATTACCAAACTTCTATACTAAGTGTTGTGGCCGAAACAACGTGGAATCAAGGCGAAATATTCATCAGCGAAAAAACATACAAAGCAATAGCACACGGGCATCCTTTTATATTGGTAGCACCCGCAGGCACTTTACAAACATTGCGAGGCATGGGATTCAAAACATTTGATGGCATCATTGACGAATCATACGACAAAATTGAAAACCATACACTGAGACTGCAAGCCATTGTAAAAGAATTACAGCGTCTGTCTAAGTTAGATCCGTTCGCAAGACGTTTAACTTACAATGCTTTAAATCAAATTGCACAAGAAAACTCAGAAACTTATAAAAGAGTGTATGGCAACTATAACGGTTCATTGTTTGACTTCTTGAGTAAAAATGCAAATGGTTAATTAATTTTAATCAATTTACACAGGCTATTTCACACGGTAAATATCAACATGACATATACACCAGTTACCAAAGAAGCCGGCTCTAATTTAGTCCTGGCCGAAACCAAAGAAAACCTTGCGTCAATTCGTGACTTCGAAGCGCAAAGCAATTTTATGAACGGCAATACTGTTTACACAGAATTAGAAAAGGCCTACGGCAAATATCTTTACATGCCATTTGATATTCCAGTTATCAAATTAAATGATATGGAGAAGTTTAAGCATTGGTTTTATGCACACGGACGCAATGCAGGCAAACAAGTAGAAGATTTCAGCTCTGGCACCTTTAAAGCAACGGATAGAACATACGTTTCAATAGATAGTGTAAGCCCAAAATGGACTCCAGTGTGGTCGTTAAACCCAAGACCCGATGTGTATACAGAATTTCCCGAACTATTTGAACAAATACATGACTATATGCCCTGGGTAGGTGAACACGACTTTCGCTGGAACATGTGGTCAAGTGCAAGCAAGGTGCCTGCACACAGAGATCACACCAGTTGCATTGATGCTCCATTGGCAATGCGTATTAAGATATTTGATTCTAATCCGTCAGAAACACTAAGCTTGTTGGTAGATCCAATTAAAGAGCATAAGAACAGTTACAGGTACTTGCCAAAGTTAACTGATACAAATTCTTTTACATGGAACAATTTACGTACCAAGCACAAAAGTGTATTCCTTGGCGGACCGTGTCGTAAAATACTGTTTATTTGGCGCGATAGATTAAAGACTGATCAGCAGGTAAATCAATTCGTAGACTTAGTTGATCGAAGCATTGCCAAGTATGGCGACAACAAAGAACTAGTATGGATAGATGAAAACCGTGCCAGTGATTACTTGCCAGAAGAGTTAACTGGCAGCGAAGCTCCGTAATAAACTTTACTGTAGCTCTGCTACTAAATCTGTTACTACTTCTGCCGCAGACTTTATTCTTGTAACATAGTCAATGCCTTTTCCGGCAAATATGTGACCTTTGTTGGTGTTTTTAATTCCAGCGGCCAATCCCCATGAATTATTGAAATTATCTTCTTTGAATTCATTGAATACCAGCGCCAACTGTTGTGCTCCATTGGACAAGTGTTTTAAATCAGTTGCCGAAGACGCTATCATTTTTTCTTTTGTTTCTATGGAAATTTTGCTTTCTTCGCAGGCTGCAAATAATGTACCAGTTCCAATGGCAAAAGCGCCACCGTCCATGTACTGTTTTACCTGAGTACTGTTGCCGATCCCGCCGGCCACAATAATTTTCAACTCGGGTTTTTTATTTCGAGTTTCGTTAAACATATATTCTAAACTCAATCCGCGTGTGTTACCGCGCCCGGCGCCATCTGGGCCTTTGAGTACAATACCGTCTATTCCCGGTAATGATTCATTGAAATCAGTTGACTTTAAAAAGATTAAACCGCCGTAACTTCGAATTGCTTGCATTCTATCTATTGCTTGCCTTCTAGTAAGAACATTGTCTTCTTCTTCACCTAATATAATTTCTAATGCTTTGACGCGATACTCTTCAAATATTCTAAAAATCCTATTGTCTAATAAACCGCCAATGGACATGCTTATTAGAATATTTGCATCGCCAAACTCATTGACATAATTTTTAATGTCTTGTTCTAATAGATCAGTATTGATTGCGGTAGGGCTTACGTGATAGTTAAAAACAGAAAGGCTGGGCAAAGCGCCTGCACGTCTGACTGCAATAGCCAATCGTAAATCGCTTACTTTGTTCATTGCCATACAAGCAATAGGGTGTTTTACTCCAAACGTTTCTTGAAATGTTTTCATTTGATCTCCATTGGCTGTACTTATCTGGTTAAATATCACTTATATTTCCCATTACCATTTATGAATAAAATAGTCGTACTTTCCGGGGGCTTCGACCCTATACACGCTGGACACATAAGAATGATCCAATCTGCACGTTTGCTTGGAGATCATTTAATTGTTGGTGTCAACAGCGATGCATGGCTAGCACGTAAAAAAGGTCGTGCTTTTATGCCATGGACTCATCGTGCTGAAGTTGTTAAACACATTGTAGGTGTACATGAAGTATTAAGCTTTGATGACAGCGACGGTTCTGCTTGTGATCTACTGAACAAAGTTAAACTGAAGTTTTCTAAAAGCGAAATTATATTTGCCAACGGCGGAGATCGTACCGCTGTTAATATTCCAGAAATGCGTCTTAAAGACATTGTGTTTAAGTTTGGTGTAGGCGGTGAGGACAAACGTGGGTCAAGCAGTGATTTTTTACGCGACTGGAAAGAACCCAAGACTGACCGTGTCTGGGGCGAATATCGTGTCATATATGATTACAGTGTGGTAGGGCGCCACACCAAAGTAAAAGAACTAACTGTTATGCCGGGCCAAAGTTTGAGTATGCAACGCCATCGTAATCGAAATGAATTTTGGCATGTAGTCGAAGGTATATGCGACGTAGAAATGGCTATGCCTTCTGGTTATGGGTTACCCGCAAGAACACTGTTCCCGCATGATCGTTTAGATATACAAAAGGGTGAATGGCACAGACTGTGCAATCCTTATAATGTACCTTGTAAGCTAATTGAGATCCAATTTGGCGGATCATGCGAAGAAGAAGATATCGAGCGCAAAGGTAGTTGACACAAGCTGTATTTGGTTGTATACTTTGATCTGTAACCTATTCATCTACAGGAGATAACCATGAGTTTTACACCCGAACAAATTGCCAAACTTACAAAAGTGATCCAAGAAGGCGTTCAAGTCAAACGCGAAATCGACGACCTTAACGTGGGCCTTAAAGAAACAGTGGCCGCCGTTGCCGAAGAAATGGAAATCAAAGCCGCTGTACTTAACAAGGCAATTACCAAAGCTTTCAAAGGCGACTTTGACAAGGATCAAAGTGATTTAGACGCCGTAGAAGAAATTCTAATTGTAACTAAGAACAAAGCTTAATGAACTACCAGGAATATTCATGGCGCAATGCCAAGGATGATCCAATGTGCATAGAAATCCTGCACTATGGACAAGTGTTGTTTCGTCTCTTCATTGGCGAAGCAATGGAACGTGCAGGCCGGCAACGGGTTATGAATCACATTCGAGAGTGTGATCATAGCCCTTGGCTCAAAGAATGGCGCGATCATGCGGAAAGCGAAGTGTTGGAAAAATTAGCCAAATGAAACGCCTATTAGCAAGCATTGTAAGCTATATCAAAGAAGACTGGCAAGAGCATCCTGTACGTTGTGTACTTGAAATTCTTGCCTGGTTCATGAGTATTGGCTGTGCGCTGGCTATGGCTGTAACGGTGCCCACTCCTCCTTTCCTAATTCTTTATCCAATCTTTATCGTTCAATGTGCTATATTTGCTTGGGCAAGTAAAACACGTGGATCAACTGGCATGCTGGCAAATTATTTGTTGCTGGTTACCATTGACACTGTTGCATTGATAAAAATGTGGGTGCAGTAAATGAATCAAGAAGTTGTTGTTCATCATTGGCGTTATGATGATGGATGGCATGATATACCAATGGTATTGCTCAAAGATAAGAGCAAACTACGTCGCGAGTTTGTAGCCGAAACAGTGGGCTGGCACTGCTGGGTGTATTGCAATGACCACTTCTCATTTTTAAAATGGATGGAAGAACATTGCCCCACAGCAGATTGTGCGCCACGGTTTAACAGCGGCAATCCTATGATTACTGTTACTATTAAAAGTAAAGAGGAAGCCGCTTACTTTATGCTATGCTTTGATGTTTAACTCCATTTCAGTTGAAAAAATGTGGCCTTTTTAGGGTCATTTATAGTTACATCAAAGAACCTTTGATAAACCTTTTTCGGTGGATTTCCGTTGTCCATTTTTAGAAAAAGTGTGCCAGTTGAAACTTCCCAATCCTCTCCATAAAATATACTGATACCGCTGGTACGGTTTAAAGGTCCAATGTTATTGGCCATCCAATAAATTAGCTCTTCTCTGTTGTGATCATATAATCTTGTTTTGAATAACATATTTGTGTCTCCGAGTGTGTGAGTGTACATCTTTTAAATTAAAACCCGTTTTAAGTTAAAGTGTACTTTAATAATTATACCTCGAGACTCGAAAGAAATATGCGTATATTTTGATTGACTGCGAGACTAAGTGTATGCTACAATCATGCTATGCTAAATCTATACATTGGTGATGTTGACGAAAGTGAAGTGCTGTCTTGGCTTTGTGAAGCTATTGGTCCAATATCTCATACTAAGAAAGAAGAGTTCCAATACTTTAGCACCTACTATGGCAAGAACAATTCTTGGGTAATGAACACGTCAGACGTGAGCGATGTAAGCGGACAGTATGATACAATTACACTAGTCAGCTTTAAGAATCAGACTGATGCTATGTTAGCAAGATTACGTTGGGGCGGTTCAATATCATGAGATTCTATGAGCCTGTTTACAGATATAGCAAAAGCTGGGGACATACTGTTACGTTGGAACAACCTGAGTTTATGAGTACAGACTTTGGAACTACAGTTGATCCAGATGAGCAAGCAGAAGTAATACAGTGGGCCATTGAACATGCACAGGCTCGTCGCATCGGTTACGATATGTGGCAATTTAAGTCGCAATCCGAAGCAGAACAGTTTATAATGGTATACAAGTTAATGTGGTCCTAATATGAATGATTTTACTTCCATTGATCTTGAAACGCTAACAAACACAAGTCTGCAGACTTGGCAGAAAGACCTATGGGGCGGCCTTAAAAAGGGCGAGCTAGTAACTTATAGCGCAGGGCGCCAAACTGGTAAATCTACATTCACAGTGGCCGCTCTGAAGAAGATAATTGATGATATGGAAAGTCTAGATCCAAACTTTGAAGTTCTCTCTACTGGAACAGTTGACGGTACTCCTTGGTACACGATTTCGTGTAAGAAGGATGTTTCTATTTGGATTCGAGAAAATGGCACTGAGAATTCTGAATGGGTTGATTACATTGACGACAAGTGGATGTATCATCGTAATAAACTTGATGTTTCGCAGGAAATGCTGGCAATTATTAAACTGAGGTGGTCATGAAAACAGTTGAACGAAGCAGTTATCCAGGATGGAACAATCATCCTGTTTATCATTGTAGAACTACAGATGCTTGGCATGAAGTTAGCTCGTGGTGCTACCAAAGTGATGTTGAAACATTTTTATTATCATCGGGACCAATGGGGTATATTTTTCAAGTACGAAAATTACACCCTCTGTTTGTGCTAAGGTGGTCATGAGAGTACTAAACAAACGGCTATGGCCATATCAGTTTAACTTGCCTGTTAAGGACATGCACACCAATGATGACCGCATTATCTGGCTACGAGAAAACTTAAACAAAGAAGTGTGGCGCTTCAATGAAACTAATTCTATGTTTTGTTTTGCGAACAAAGATGATGCCGTACTGTTTAAGCTGACCTGCTCATGATAGTATGGGGCCGAAGCATAGGATGGAATATCGACTTGGTACGCTACAAGAAACAAAAAATGGAATATAGTATCATTGCAGACGGGGCCGATTGTTATCCTTGGCGGGAAGTATATGCGTGGTGGCCCGTTAAAACTGTTTACGGCAATTATGTGTGGCGGGAGAAAGTTTTCAAACGTAAGGTTTGGGTAGTATGGGGTACGGGGTTTCATATGGAACCTGAAGTACAGTATGCAACAATATTTGATCTGATTACATATGATAGCACTCGACTTAATCCGCGATAGATATAACAAGTGGAAAGAAGATCGTTTTTTAAAAAAGCATCATTGCCGCAATCGTGCAGAGTACAATCGCAGATACGACCCAGATTATATTCCACGAGCAACTGAAATAAGAAACTACTACCAAGGATACCAGCATGTACATTGTTTTGAAAATCTCGAAAACTTTGTGTACAACAGAATTTACGATTACGGACCCGGTGGATACCGAGATGGGTTTCATGAGATATGCGACTGGTGCGAAGAAAACTTGTCGGGTAAATGGCGATACGATATGCTTCGTGTAATGCGGGCACCCAGCACTGGCAACCAATGGGCAATAAATGAACTAGGCGGCGGTGATCACTGGTTCTTTGCATTTATGGATGACGAAGACTATTTTATGTTTAAACTACAATGGGGTAACTAATGCAAACAACTCATTTAACTGACCAAGAACTAATCAATCATGTTATCAAGTTTAGCAACGACCCAGAGAAGATTCGATTAGCCACAGCAATGGAACGTATTCGAGGTGCAATTTGGGACGACTTAGTTGATGTAGGTATTGATGAAACATACTGCACGTTTACATCTGAGTGGGGTAGTCAAATGCACGTGGGTCGTTATATTAGCCACTTACGTGAAGAAATTGATATACGCGATGAAGAACTAAGACAGCTACGAGACGAAGTCAATGAACTAAAAACTCGTACTATTATGGATTTTATCCAAGAAGTTAATCAAGAACTAACAACTGCAAAATATCTTGTAGAACAGGCCAATGCGTCACGAGATGAAGAATATAAAGCTCGTCGAAAGGCTGAACGTGAACTAGAAATGTGGGACGTTCTAACGCATGGAAAGTAAGATATGACCGTGACTTATAAGCCTGCAAAATGTAATCCGGATGTGCGTATTCCTGTACTACACAAGGTAGTCTATGCAAAAACTACCAATGGTGTACAAGCACAGTGGCAAATATCTTATAAGGACTACATTGTAAACGAATGGCTAAAGGAAAACTGTAAGGGTCCTTACTACCACAGTCCGGGATACTTAGAAGAAAAGTTCATTGAGTTTGAAAACCAAGAAGATGCCGCGTTGTTTAGGTTAAGCATATGACTGATCAAAACTATCCCGTTAACATTAAACTAAAAACAAAAGATGTGTTTGACGTTGAAAGTCGCTTGGCTGAAATTAATCAACTACGAACATGGCTCGACGAACTTACTGAATGGCAACCCGATGGTTATACAATGAGGTTTCATTCTTCGGGGCAACGTGTTATGATATGGTTTAAGGAGCAAGAAGCCGCGATAATTTGTAAATTAGGAATAGGATGAAAGACATAATAGATGAGGCTGTAAACAATGCCTCTGAACGGTTAGCAGAGCACATTGACTTTGAAATACTCAAAGACGTGTTGATTAAGTCATGTGGTTGGCATTATGTTGAACTACCAACACTAGGTTCAAATAGAAGAGCCTTTGATATTTCAGAATGGGCACATGCCGAGTGCTCTGGCAATTGGAAGCATCAGGGCAGACACTGGTTGTTTGAACTTGAAGATGATGCTATACTGTTTAAGTTAACATGGAGTTAAAATGTCCGATGAAATTAAAAAACAAGAAGTAATGGATGCACTACACGAGTCTGGTCGTGCATTTGCCAAGGCCGCCGATGATTGGCAACAACTGGCCAATTCATACTTTTCAAGTCTTGAACCAGAAGAACAACTATGGGCCTTTTGTGCTGTGATTGAAAAACTGTGCAAAGGTGAATTAGATGAAGGCCGTAGTTATCGTGGTGTCTTGTACGATACTTTTGGTTGGGGTCCAGAGGCTTATGGAGCCGCCCAACATGCTGGCTTCCTAGGCCTGCACAACAGCATCTACCGTTTCGAAGACTTAGAAAGTGTGTTTAAAAATACACTCAACGAATTAGAAATCGAAGTAGAACCAGAACAGTTGCGTGATGCACTGGCAAAACACTTCTACTGATACAAAATACATAATACATGTTTATTGACGCTTACCACGATAAAAAGAAAGAGATCATTCACGTTGTAGAACGTGTAAATGGCAAAAGGGTACTCAAGGAGTATCCTGCAAAATATATTTTTTACTATCCCGATACAAAGGGCAAGTTTACTAATATTGCAGGCGAACGGGTTAGCCGTGTGCTAATGAGCAATGCGGCGGCATTCGACAAAGAACGCCGAGTATACGCACATAAGAAATTGTGCGAAAGCGACTATCGCCCGCTTAATCGCTGTTTAGAAGAAAACTACGGCGGCCAAGAAGCTCCAGAACTACATGTAGCGTTTTTCGACATTGAGGTCTCTTACGACAAGGTCAAGGGCTTTGCTCCACCAAGCGATCCTTTCAACTACATCACAGCTATTACTACACACTTGATGTGGCTAGACAAGACCATCACACTTGTCTTAAAGCCAGAACAAATGGAACAGGCAGTAGCCGAAGATATTGTCAATAAGTTTGAAAACACAATCCTATGCGTTAACGAAAAGGAAATGCTAGAGATTTGGTTAGACTTGATTGAAGACGCAGATGTACTAAGTGGCTGGAACTCAGAAGGCTTTGATATTCCGTACACTACCAATCGCATTACACGTGTTCTTGGCAAAGACCAGACACGTAAACTTTGTTTGTGAGATCAGTTTACTACCGTGCGACTGGGTGAAAAGTACGGTAAAAAACTTGTCACATTTGACCCAATTGGTAGTGTTCACTTAGACGATCTTGACCT
>JACCDV010436946.1_pt1 | contig 21065 bp, 16 predicted proteins | sample 7446131 | NCBI WGS metagenome assembly JACCDV01 (sample SAMN15323448, study PRJNA562643) | freshwater metagenome | isolation source: river surface water | place: USA:Blue River Watershed | collected 2017-08-17 | reverse complement strand
CTATGCCGAAGCTCATTTATCGACAACCCTCCACTTTTATCAGTATCTATGAAATCAAATGTTTTGTGTATGTTTTAAATTGTGAGGACATCATTTAAGCTCATAGAGGAAACAACAAATTCTAAAATAAAGAATAAGCTACCTGTAAAGCTAATAAAGCCTGAGAAGTCAATATCTATTTTGTTGATAAATGTATCTGCAACCAAAACTGCTTTTTTCTCAGTAAGCCCAAGGAAAGTAATGAGCGAGCATTTTAACTCTTCAAAGTCAAGCTGTCCATCTTACTTCAAATCAATACGGTTAAAGACCTTTGCAAGCCATACTTGATTGGCTGACTTAATAATAACGTTGATCATGAACACTAAAATGCCTCTTTGGATGTCATTGATTTTTATTCTCTATTTAAATTATATCTTACAGAGAATCTTTGCATATATTACAAGCTGTTTATTATCAACTATCTCTCTGGCTTATGAATGGCATCTCTTTAGCGAAATTTAGCGATCCAAGGATCGTTTAGGATTGAAGTAATAGAAATACGCTTTTAGAAATTTTTTTAAAGCATCTTTGATATTAAGCTTTTCGCTTCAATGGAGCGTTTATCCCAGATGAGATGAGAAAAGGTCAAAGGTTAACTGAGTATTTTTTTAATAATAGCTTAGTGGTCCATGGCAACAAAAGGAGCATTTCCTGAGAGCAAAACATAAAGCAAGATACCAAGAGACCATATATCACATGCCTTATTATAGTATTTATTAATGACCTCGGGAGCAAGGTAATGAATCTAAGTCAAATGAAATATACAGTGCCAGTGCATCGTCTCTATTTGGGAGCATTTTATTCGAACTTTAAAGCAGATCCAAAATCAATAAGTTTAAGAGAAGCTAGCTTCTAATTGTAAATAATATTTTATAATTTTATATCTCTAGATAAGAATATTCTAACCTATGCATAAATTTGTTTAAATGGATGTAGTTAACAGCCAATGTAAGCTGATAGAAAATATTGAAAGCTTGATCTTCAGAGATGGTTTTTTATTGCTGCAGGAGCTCAAGGGCATCCTTCCCTTATAAGTATTCAGTAACAAGATAATAGTGAGTTTGGTCTTCGAACATTTAATACATTTTAATGATGTTGGGGTGGTCCTACATAAAATAAAACTTACCATTTCCTTTAAAATTTAAAACTCATTGCTTAGATGGCGATTTATCTTTAAATTTTTGCCTTTCTACATCTTCTTTAACGCTCGAAACTCTCCAGTAAATATTGATCTAACTTTGTATACTTTCGAGCAGCATCCCTCACCAATCAACTCTATAAATTAATAATAGATATTGGGGTCAGTAATGTTCATCTTTTTTATCATTTATCGATATGCAAAAGATGTTTCTTCCTAGGGGGGCACCTTACTCTGCTTGGATCCCATTATATATAATCCTTTGACAAAATAAACTATTCAACTATTGATAAGTAAAAACACTAGAATTAGTACAATATTACAGTACAGTCCTTCCTAAAAGTTTAACCAATAATATGCAGACCAATGCTAAAAGACCATATTGAGATAAGTAAACATTAATAAAATGAATAAATTAAAATGCTTTCCTATAAGTTCAACCTTTAATTGATCAACAATCAACAATTATAATAATGATTAACTTGGACTAATGCAATCATTATGAGAGCTGCTTTTGTAGGTTTTTCTACAAATTTAAAAGTACATTTAAAGAGCTAATTTATTTCTCCTCCTCCTTTTACATTTCAGCTATTTTCTTTCGCAGCTCATCAAGACTTGCTACTGATTTTTTTACCCTTTCCTTGTATTGAACTGCTTCTCTTTATTTCTTAGGAAGCTGGTCCTTTAGGACATTGAAAGCCTTTTTGTAGTCCTCAAATATCAAATGAGCTTTGGCCAAACTAATCTTATGCTCTTATTCTTTTTTCTACAGCTTGCCCAGTCTAAGACCAACCTTCTCCTCAACCTCCTTAGATTTCTTCAGCTTCTCTTCAGTCTACACTCTCATATTCTTAAAGTTGTCCATCATTTCTATCTTTTGCTTAAGAGTGGTCATTTGTATCTCAATTTCAATTGTCTTCTTTTTTAGTTGTGCGTCAGCTAGGGATTCGGATGCAATGAGATGAGGTTCGTATTTGCTTAGCTCATGCTTAAGTCTAAATGGATCTGGGATTACGTTTAGTTTTATTTGTATTTTTCAATTTTAGCTTTGCCAGCTTCTTCGTATCTGGTTTGAATAACCTTGATGCGCTCTTGGAGCTGCTATATTATAGCTTTTCTTTTGTTCTCTTCTTACTTCTATGTCTATTGGGCCTTGTTTATCTCATCGTCGTATCTTTTCTTAAAACCATTATAAAGGTTTTAGAACATAACTTTTTGCTTCAAGAACTTTTACTTCTCACTCTCATCTACATCATTATTGCTATACTTGCATCAACTTGAGCCTTAAGAATTTTTACTTTTCCGAATTGTTTGCCCGCTGCCTCATACTGCTTATATAGCTCATCAAGCAGCTTATTAGTCTTTTCCAAAGCTTTCTAATTGCTATCCTCAGGGTCGATCTGCTGCTTCTTCAACTTCTTTTCTTAATCAAATTCAAATTACTCAAGGCCTTATTATCGATATCCTTCAAAGCGAGATTGTATCTTGCGAGGAGTTCTAAATGACTCGAGTGCTACCTTATTGCAGAGGGATGGTGAGACTTGAAAGTGCCTGCTAAAATGTTTGGTCTTGATTAGCCTCCATTACTTAAAATCAATTCAATTAATTTTAAATTAATAATCAAAAAATATTATCATTCCGGTCGAATTCTGAACTTCTCATAGTATTGACTCAACTTTTGCTGGAAGATGGGGAGCTGTTATGCCTGCATCATTTTTTAAACTGGAATGCTCGCTTGCCCATTGATAATATTATATCCGGATGTTCCGCATGTCTGCAAGTGATGTGACCTTACTAAATTGTTAATCTTTTTCTCTTAGTCATAGCGCTATTGGTATTTTCCCTTTTAGGTATTTTGATAAAAGTGGGTCACTGGATCGATAGGAACCCCGTGGCTGTGTATTGTCATCTTTCCCCCCATCTTGTGAAGGTAAAGGGAGTTAGATTGCCTCTCTTTCAGCCTTTGTAGGTTATTTTCGTCAACTTTTTTAAAATTGAGCTAGCGATCGATTGTTTGTATTCGTCTTCGTTATCGAAGTTCTTATATTTTTTGCCTCTTGTTGTCTCTATCTGACTTTTCAACGCTAGCATAATCTCTTTTAAAGCGTTAAAGAGCTGAGTAAGTACATATCTTACAATCAACATAATAGATCTGATTGGGCTTTACATCGTTTCCGTGAATAATAGCAGTAACTGATGTGCTTTCTAGATGGATTAGATATTACTTTTGAGGGGGGAATCGCTGGCTGGGAGTTTGAAGGGTATATCGGCCTATCTAATACGCATGTAACAATAAATTTATAAAATAAAGACAATTATCGATTAATCAAGTCTAAATCAAAAACATTTCTTATGAATAATGCTTGCTCCTTGCTCTTGGAACTCAGACTTGGTTATCCACATTGCTTGGAATGTTGTCAGCGAACTTAAAATTGAACCTCCGATCCAGGGTAAAAATTGCCTCTCGGGAGGACCAACGACATTTATCTTTGTCGTTGATGGTATGAGGGTTTGTAACTATTTAGATGTCCTTTCGGTTGTGCCTGCGAACATTGTTGATCCACCACTTAAGATAATATTGGAGTAAAGGTCTTTCCTTACATCAAGGTCGCACTTCATGATGGACTGATAGATCATTTAATGGAAGGCAGCCATTTAAAACCCGTATTTCTGTGGGTTGAACAAAGGTTCAGAGCATCTGAAGCGTTGATTGCCAAGTGTAATCAATTCTCCATCTGGAAGTTGATAGGCACAATCGTTTCTATTTGTTTCCTCATACTCTATATCATATTATGCTTACCTTTCATTTATTGGTTGAAGTCCAAGGCAACGTACCCATGCTTTTCCTTTATATCCTGCAGCGTCTCAAATTATCCACTCAAGCTAAATTTCATACCCACTTCATCAAGTAATTTGTGAAGATATTGAGTGATTTACTTTCCAGCGAAATCATTTCTCTCAATGGCGTGAGGTAAAGCATAGCCTTCGTAGACTGGCACAGTGTTTGTAACACCATCGCCTGAGTCTAAAACAATACCTGTGGTTCTTCCAGTTGAATACAAGGCAAGGACTGCTTGATATGATGTGAAGAGGGAAGGGACATTAAAAGTTTCAAACATGATCTCCGTCATTTTTTCACGATTGTTCTTGGGGTTTTTAGGAGCTTTATAGATGTAATTGTACTTTAGGTGAGCAAGCATGGATGCTATTCGGGAGTCACTCGCAATTAATTGTAGTATGTATGATGCCAAATCTTTGTCATATCCTCCCAGTTAGTTATGATACCGTGTGAAATCGGGTTTTTTAGCACTAAGACTCCTTTTTTCGCCTCCGCTTCATCCCCAACGTATGCTTACTTCTGGTCCATACCCACCATAATTGACGGCATTTTGGGTTTGCCTACCACAGTGGCGAACTTGGTCCTTGGCGCATCCTATCCAGAGAGTCCAGCCTTGCAAAAGCCAGAGCCATTGTCAATGACAACAGAATAGTTTTAGCTCATATATGTTACAATTTTAAAATGTGACGATATATATGTCATAATCATTTTTGCTTTGATGCAGTTGCAACAGCCTTCACAGCAGCATCGTCCAAGTCACTAGCAACCTCGATCTTGAGGTGGGTGTTCTTTTTGGTGAACTCGTTCAACAAAGCGTTAGCCTTGTCTGCGTTGGTTCCAGTGAGTCTGCAGACCAGGGGAATTTGGAGGTTGACTAGCTCAGCAGCTTTAATGATTCCGTTAGCAATAGTGTCACATTTCATGATACCGCCGAAGATGTTGATCAAGATGGTCTTAACCTTAGGATGAGAGCTCAATATTTCGAAGGCAGTTTTGACTTGCTCAACGTTGGCACCTCCTCCGACATCCAAGAAGTTAGCAGGTTGTCCTCCCTTGAGTTGGATGATGTCCATGGTAGCCATGGCAAGACCAGCACCATTGACCATGCAGCCGATGTTTCCATCAAGAGCAACGTAGTTAAGTCCAGCGGCAATGGCCTTATCCTCATGAGGATCAACATCTTCTGAGGCCAAGGAATTCTTCTTGAGTTCAAAGAGCTCTTTTTGTCTGAATTTAGCATTATCGTCAATTCCGATTTTGGCATCAACTGAATAGATTTATTTCTTAGGATTGACAGCCCAAGGGTTGATTTCAAGTTGGACTGCATCGCATTCTCTGAAGAGGCGATAGAGATTGTGGACTTGCTCACGGAAACCCTTGACGTCGGACAACTTGAGATCCTTCTCCAATCGGTTGAGTAGATCATCAGTAATTCCAGTGTCAACCTCAATGACATAGAGCTTAACAGCATCTGGATTATGCTTGGCAACTTCTTCGATCTACATTCCTCCTTCAGTTGAAGCAACGATTGCTGGGCGTTGGCTGTTTCTATCCAGAATGAAAGCCAGATAGATTTGTCTAACAATATCAACTCCTTCGTGGATAAGTACGGCGTTGACCTTCAATCCACTTTTGGTTGTCTGGTGAGTGACGAGATTGTAGCCGATCATCTTGGCAGTCAAGTCCTTTACTTGTTGAGGGGTCTTAATTATCTGGACACCACCTTTCAATCCACTGCTAAGAGTTCCTACATCAGTAAATCAAGTACCTTTTCCTCGGCCACCTGCATGGACCTGGGCTTTGAGGATGAGGTCACCCTCAGTCACATTGAGGTTCTTGGCAACTGTGTAGGCCTGTTCGGGGTTGGTAGCAATGTCTCCGCGCTGGACAAGAACGCCGAATTTTCTCATGAGGTCTTTTGACTGATACTCATGGAGATCAAAGAATCTCCTGAGGGGGGTGGTGAGTGGCTTGGAGAAGAGTGGCCTGATTACTCTTGAAAGCATAAGATATTATTTTAATATCAATAAAATAATCATTAATCCACTAATACTACACACCATCTCCCATACATCGACGAGAAATTCAAAACTTCAAATATTCAATGGCTATATCAATATAACCGATTACTCAATAATAGTAAGGAGTTGAAAAGAATCAAAATGCCAAAGCTGCCCTACAATCATTATGTATCTCTTCTTTTGATCTTATCTAACATAGACTTCCTATCCTTTCCTTAAGTATTCATTAGTTGCAACCAAAAATAGATATTTTTAATTTCACTAAGCTCTATTACTAAGAAATAGAGTTTGTTGGTGAGCCATTTGATATTTTGGTGGAGGTGATGTGTCCGTTTCATTAGTTTTTAATTAATGCTTATAAAAAATTGGAAAAATAGATTTAATTTGGTCACATGCTTCCCGATAACTTGCCCGTATTCAACATCTAGTTGGATTGTGATTTTGAATCAAGTGATAATATTTACCCCTCATATTCTGAGTTGAAAAGCGCAGCGAAGACCAACCAAGATAACGGCACTACCTTTCTGCAGGAATAAAACCTCACATGCTTTTGCACCATCGGCAGAAGGAATGATAATCTAGACAGAGTAACAACTTCATTAACTTAGTGCTTCTGGATCAAGACAGAGAATTTTCAACTTTTAGCCCTACTTGATGGGCACTGTGATCCTTAGCCTATTTAGTATTTGCAGCTTCATCTGCTTTCCAGACTAGCACAACACCCTCAGGTTAGGACCAATCCCTAGGCAGCGCTCATTGAAGGTATCTCATCCCCTATTCTAGTTTTTTAGCAAATGTAGGGATAAGTTATAAAATTGTTTTAAAAAGGATCGACTGCAATGGTGGCCCTCATCTTCTAAGAAACCATCGTCATGGCCAATCTTGGAGATAGTAAGTTGTTTGGTGTGGATAAGGCAAGGAAGGTCCACGAACTGAATGAAGTTCATAACTTAGGCAATAAGAAGTAACTGATCTAAGTGATAAATCGTGGAGGGATAGTGCTCAGAAAAGGAGAGCAATATAGAATAAATGGCTAGTTGAACCTTTCAAGGTCATTTGGAGACCGCCATCTCAAGCACTGCATGTCAAGCAAGCCAGATATCTATAAATTCCACAGGAAATAGTATAGTCGGTGGGTTATGGCCTCAGACGGATTCTACAACGCCAAAAATTTATAAAAAAGACTCAACCTTAGCAACATAGCCGACCTCAAACAAGACGGTACAATATACCTGGACAATGCCTCTGCTATTTTTATCGATTTTTGATGTATTTAATCTTATCTGCTTCAAATACGGTGCTCCTATCTTAAATGCTTGAGTAGGTTTGAATCGTACATATATCATTGTTCGCTGTTGTGCAGTTCGAGTAATTTGTTTTTAAGCTCTTATGGACTCCTGAATTTGCTTCCTTCAATGATGATTGGCTCCATTAATTCCGATTTTTTAATACTTAAGCGAGCGATTAAAGGTCCGCTCTATGTTACTTCGCGTATAATCTTCAAATTTGGGTTGTGGTAGCGTAGATCTGCGATATACTTGCGATAAAATACAAAGATAGGACCCATTTATTTGGCACTTTGATTGGACTAAAGTTTGATTTCGGTAAATTTGGGGAGCATTATCTTATGCTTGAGGGTGGTTGGTATCATATTTGGAGGGATATTCCTGAGTTGTGTGAGTCTTTCAGCGAGGGAGAGGATGGGCTTGCTCATGGTTGATTATAATTAATGATTAAATTAACACATAGAAATACATAATCATTAAACGATACGATCAATAACTCTTTACAACTTGTCCAGCTCTTTTAGCTATGAACGCAGCAGTGTCTTCCGCTGCTTCTCCAAAGCCTACTTCTTACGAATTATTGTCAGGCATCTCTTGTTTTCACTCAGCAACTCGTTCTTTACCCCCACCAGCTACTCAATTGTTGATAAATGCTGGCTTATTACCAATTGAAGGCATTGCTTTTATTTGCCAAATTCGATCTACAATCGATGCTTTTATATCTATGCGCTTTCGTAGGCTTTTTTCATTTAAGCTTGAAGTGATTCCAATTGACTAATGAGATCCTTGTTTTATCGTTATTGGCGTTTCATGTTTTACCTTAGCTCAATGAGCTATTTATCCTTGTTTTTGCTCTATTTCTTCAATGAAGAAAGCTTATACTTATATTTTTCGATGAATGATCTGAGCTATTGCTCTTTGTTTTACAGGACAGAAGTGGTTCTATATAATTCTTCCTTCATCTGCGAATTTTCTTTGGTTAAAGAGTCGGCTATATTTTGGAGCTAATTCATCGATAGCATGCGGGCTTGCAATTCTCTCTCCAATCTTTACGATTTGCGCTGTTCTGCCCGGCACTGAATGTCGTAGTCTTGAGTGACAGACTAAATCTTATTTTTGAGGGTTGAGATGGTATCTAGCAGTTATTTTTATCTATTTTTAGCTTGGCGTTGCAAAGAATCATACTCGTCTTGCTTGCTTGATAGTTCTTATTCGAGGTTGTAAATGATTGAGCTCTATTTATTTTTCTGGAGGGAGAGCTCGTATTTTAATTTCTGGACGGCCTGTATCCGCTCATTATTGATCTGGCTAATATCCTCCTTAAGGGTGATAATTTGCTCCTTGAGCATTCTATTCTCATGGAGGGTGGTCTCTAAGTGGCTGGAGATTTAATTGTACTTGATTTGATAGTCCTTCGCCAAAGATAGCCTGGCAATTTCCTCTTGCATGCTTTTATTCTTATCCATTTATTTTTTGAGCCTTTACTAGTTATCCTCGTGAAGCTGCGATAATTCCTAGATCTACATAATAAACCAATTTACCCGCTTTCTTTGTATTTTGAGTCGATGGATATAGTTTTCCTCGAGGTCGATATCTTATTAATGATCTTATAATTATAATTGGGAGTCATCAAATTAGGTATCGATATCTAAGTACTAAAATTAATCTTGTGTGGTGGAGGGAAGGTTGTATTTGTCCGGCATGGGGAGTGCAGGTTAAATTTTATTATTAAGTTTATTTAATAATCTTACTTATTAATATTACTTCTTGTATCGACGGAGTATCTCTTGCTAAATAATGTTCTCCCTATAAATTAATAATCCTTTTGGGTATTGCTATGAGTAGATTATATAAATACTTTTAGTTTTCTTTATAATAGAAGAATAATATAATAGCAAGGAAGAAATACATGTCAGTTACTATTTCTAACTGCAATTAAATATGCAATAGTCCAACTAATGTCTCACCATCCAAAATGCTCTTCTCTTTTCCTAAGACTGCACGCTTTAATAGCAGGAAAGTCATACTCTGTGATCGATATTATGACATACCATCCACTGTCAATTCATGCAGGAGTACCACTCTAGGAATAGGCCATAAGTACGATTTCACTCAAGAGTATACTTTTATCTATTTAGTGCCCCCAAAAACCCTCCTCCCAATACTTACACAATCAAAGGAACATTTACCCCCAACGCCACTCAAGGGTTTGGGTTCGGTAAAGGAAGGTAGGACATGTAGGCAACTGGACCGTTGGCTTCAGTGAAAATAAACAAAAATCCAGGTCCTGGGTCATATGAAGTTGGATCGACCTTATCAAAGTCAGCGTATAGCTTGACTGGAAAACATCACTAAGAGGATAAAGAAAAATTAAAAATTCCGGGACCAGGCACCTATCCTGTTACTTTTTGCATTAATGAAAAGGGCAACTATTTTCTCTCCAAATACAAAAATAGTTGCGTGAGAAACTTCAGTAAAATCGGAGGACGCAGTGAAACTTTTGTTAACAAAATTCCAGGTCCAGGCTCATATGATACTTCCCATGTTGATCTGTCTCCTCAAGGACGATATGTCAACTCTAAAATGGGTAACTGCTTGACCAGAAAATTTGCAATTACTACAAGGAAACCTATTGCTGAAAACAATTAAAACCCTGGTCCTGGTAATTACAAGTTGCCCAGCTAATTCGGACACTACGTCTCCAAGAAAGTATTCGAGGAGCAGAGTCAAAACCGGAAATCGCCTATCAAAAAGCAGGAAAAAGTTGAAAAGGTTGAAAAGGTTGAAAAGGTTGAAAAGATCGAAAAGGTTGAGAAATTGGGGAAAACATAAGAAACACAAAACGGGGTTTGATTATTTTTAAAACTTATTTCTTTCAAAAATGTATCAGTATCACTCAAAGATTTTGTAGCATCGAACACTATTTTGATTTTGTTTCACTCCCTTCTCTTTATTTTTGTTGTATCTGTTCTGCACTTTGGGTAATTTCAATTATTTGATTTCATCTAATTTGCTGCCTAGAGTATTAGCCTAAAGACCTGACCTTGAGTATCCCATCTAAGATTTCTTACGATCTCGATTCACAAGGTGGACATTAAGCTTGTCCTTGCTCATCACCCGGTCAGAATTTTACATAGGATATACCTTTTTATCTTTCTATAAAATGGGTAAGCTCTCAATCTCATAAATGGATTAAAGATGCTAATTTTTCACCTCCTTCTATTCAATAGTTTACACAAGTGATTTCATTCCTTTTGTCTTTTTCTTCTGTGCAGGTTGGTAGTTTGCTTTTGGTAAGTTTTCATTCAAGCTTTGAAAATTCTATGCTTTTATTGTTCTAAGTAGTTAACACTTCACCTCCTCACTATACTCTTCATTCATATGCTTTTGAACGATTCCCATCTTCAGGATTTTATCGCATGAAGGACGTTGATCTGGATGAACTTGCAAGAGGGCTCTTATAATAGAGCTTAGTTCTTGAGAATACTCAGGAGGAATTCGAGGATATATACCTCTGGTTACTTTTTTGTAAAGACCTTCCATGTCTTCAGCCTTGAAAGGAACTTTTAAACATATCAACTCATATAGCACACAACCTAAAGACCAAATGTCAGATTTCTCATCATATGGCTGATCTTTCCAAACCTAAGGACTTGCATAGTAGGGAGTGCCAGTCTGTGTAATGCAAAGGCCTTCTTCTGAAATTTTAGAAACATTCATATCTCCAAGCTTGGCGAGGTCCCCTTCATGCAGAAAGACATTAGCAGTCTTGATTAAAATAAGGTTACCTTTATATCGCGATGGAAGATGTGCAACTAATGGAGCTGTTTAAGACCTTTTACTAGCTGGATAAAGATGTTCCAAATAGTTTCTTCAGGAACCTGGGTGCCTAGCTGAATGTGCTTTGCAATCTTTGCTGCGAGGTCGCCGTTGCTTGCGAATTCCATCACAATACTACCTAAATTTGAGCAGAAGGTACCAAAGAGATTTAGTTGCATCGTCTATAAAAGCCTCCTTGTATCCTATTACATTCGGATGATGAACTGAGGCTAGTATTCTGATTTAGTTTAAAGCATTATCTTTCTCCTTAGAGGACAGCCCTGACATCTTTACTCTTTTTAGTGCATAGATCTGCCCATCTTCGACCCGACGGACTTTATAAACAGTTGAGTAAGCCCCATCTCCAAGCTTCGCCACAATCTCAAAATCCTTAAGCGACATAATAATTCGAACTAATAACTAACTATTGAAATTCTGTAAGATATAAGCAGATGGTAAAATAAATGTTTGATCAATAGAACTATAGAATAAACTATTTAATATATCAAAAAGCCCAAAATTTTTATTCTATAGAATATTTTTAAATATAATACACAAAAATGATCAGAGACGGATATTAGATTTTTGAGATAAATTTCTTTGAAGCACTTTTGGCTTATTCTAGAGCGAACGAGCTAGGATGCGATTTTATTTGTTGTTAGCGTGAATCTTTATATTTTTTCTATGCCTTTGCGAATTCTACTGAGGACGGGTAATCACATTATGGCACTCATAATAAAATTAGTTATTAAAATGAGTTTAGAAGTGTGGATTTTTCAAGTCATCTTCTATTTTGGCAGATATTTATTGCGTTTTTTCATTTAAATCGCTTTCGTCAAAGTTGAAAGAAGTGAGATCGGGTATAAATGGTGGGGTTAAACCTTTTTATTATATGGTTTTTTGATTTATCTTACCCACCCAGGGATGGATGAGAATTTCTTTTATACCAAACAAGTAACCAAGCCTTTTGGACGGATTTTTTTCAAGCAATTTTTTTAGTAGACTTTTAATTTATTCTGATAGAACTGTATGACTCGGAAAGGTTAATTCTTAATGAAGGATTCCTTTGTATATTTCCTAGTGATTAAGACTATAAAACGGTGGAATTCCCAAAACCAACTCATACAACAAAGCTCCTAAACAATAGTAATCCAAAGTATATGTATGTCCAGTTCTAAATCAAATAGAAATTACTTTAAAAGCATTTATGGGGCCATATATTAAGGACTTCCACAAAAAGAGTAAGCAACCTTTTTATTCTCTAGGGCTAAAGGCTTAGCAAGGCCAAAGTCTGCAATTTTGATATGTCCATCAAGTGCTATGAGTAAATTTTCAGGTTTTAAATCTCGATAAACTATATTTTGCTGATGAATATAGTTAAGGCCGACAAGTATCTCCAAAAAGTAGAACTTAGCCTGTTCCTCTGTCATCTTCTTTACCTTCTTGAGTTGAAAGAACAACTCCCCTCCTGGACAATCTACGTAAATAATAGCATACATTAAACCATAAATGCAAAGTGGTTTTTGGTCTCGAAACAAAATTTAAGCTCAGTCACAAAAGGAGAGTTCAATTTACCTAATACAAACCTCTAATTCTCGACTATGGTATCTCTTTAGCTTTCGAGAATGAAGTTTTTATTAATCAATTTCAAAGCGTAAAATTGGCCACTCCAATTATCTCTAGCTAAATATACCAAGCTAAATCCTCCAGATCCAAGGCATCTCACCAACTTGAAGTGATTGAGCCTTACTTTTCCCTTAACGATGGTTCGAAAGATCGGTTTAATATATATCTTTTTATTAGGAATTGCCATTGATTTAAGAGAAAGCAGATAATCCAATGTGGAATCTTCATTAACGGTTTAGAATCCAATGATGGTTTATGCCTTTTTGATGCTGCCAGTTAATTTATACTAGTTAATGGCGTATTATATTTTGAGCAAGGAGTGTAGCTACTAAATGCATCTTGCTTCTTTTTAAAACTCTACAATATTATCGATTATCTGCATCCTCACCTTGATAGTCTTTTTGTCAAACAGATCAATTGCCTGCAACGCTTGCTCATCAAGCGCAAATAAATGTGTGATTTGCTGAACCTTTCGATCGTCTACTTCGTATTTGTTGGCGTTGATAAAAGCTATTATATTTTTTTGCTCGACGCGGTTGGTAAAATAGGGCGAGTTTTTAAGTATCTTTGCATTCGACTTATGTTGAAAGTAGAGTTTTCTTAGATCTTTTAAGCGATCAGTGGAAGAGCATAATTCAGGAATCGGATTAGTGCCAACGTGTATCTGTGATTTACATTAAGGCAAGATAGGCAATTTATATTTCTTGGCTAACTACACTTTTTTTATACTCTGCTTTTCCATATTCTATTAATTAATATTTTCCATAAACTATCAAGTATACGATAGTAATATCCCCTTCTATTTTCGCAATAAAAGAGAAATGGGCATGTCGATATAGATTAATTAGAATAAGTATTAATGAGTTATCAAATGCATGTATTTCATTATTGTTTACCATCATTAAACATAATAATAAAACCATGAAAGGGAAGAATCATTAAAATAAAAGCTAAGATAGCGATGACGAGCCTTCATAAGCATCCAACTAGATCAATACTGATAACAGTCCCAAATACATCCCCATAGCTAAATTGGGAGATAAGCCCAAAACCAAAAAAATTGTTATCAATATTTCAGACACTCAGTATCCCATCATCGAAGAGATTGCTGAAGAATTAGGATGGGTTATTCAGAAGAATGAAGGAATCGGTGACTGGGATGTTTGGTGGACTGATAGAGAAATCGAACCCAATACATTGTTCAGAATGAATTTACATCAAAAAATTAACCATTTCCCCGGAATATACATATTGGCCCGCAAAAATTTGTTTGGATTAGGCCTCATGAGCATGCGTTAGCACTATCCTGAGGAGTACAACTTTTTTCCTGAGACATGGACTATTCCTTTACAATTTAGTCAATTCAGGCATTATTATGAAAGCGTATAAAAAGGTAAAGCAAGAACATATATCGTAAAGCCGTAAGCCCTTTCTCAAGGAAGAGGAATATTTTTGACTCGCAATATTGAGGATATTTTAAACGGAAATAAATACGTTATTCAACGTTACATCAAGAACCCTTTGTTAATCGATAAACTCAAATTCGACCTAAGAATATATATACTACTTGCTGGCACTGACCCCTTGAGATTGTACATTTATCACGAGGGTTTGACTAGATTCGCAACTGAATAATATCAATAGCCAACTCCTGACAACTTAGGAAGATCCTACATCCATCTAACCAATTACTCACTCAATAAATCCAACCCGAACTACATATTCAATAAGAGTGACAAAGTAAACAAACTAATATTAAGGATATGGATAAAGGGCATAAGCGGACCCTTTCTTCCACCTATTAAAGGCTTGCTAAAAATGGGGTCGATGTCTAAAAATTGAAATCATCAATCGAGGATGCCATTATCAAATCAGTAATTAGTGGACTGCCAAGCATACGCCACCAATATCAATACTGTCAGCCTGAGGAATATTAAGGAGGAATGTGCTTCCATATACTTGGTTTTGATGTAATGCTTACAGATGATCTAAAGCCCATCGTTATTGAAGTTAATCATACTCCCAGCTTTGAAACTGGGACTCCCCTTGACTATTTAGTCAAGAAAAATTTGGTCAAGGATACATTAAAATTGATGAGGATAACTCAAAAAAACAAAAGGAAAAATTTTGAACGGGCTAAATAAATAGCAAAAGCTCGTCTTTAAACAGGCAAAAGAGAAATTTTCAAAGGAAAGGAGAGAGAGGAAATCATTAAAAAAGCAAGAATGGAAAGAGATGCACTATAAAAAGATATAATGGGAGGCTATAAACGTATTTTTCCTCCTTATGATGAAGAATCCTAAAAGAAATATAACAAATTTTATTAAACTGCAGTCCAAATACATCGTGAAGATAATGAGACGAGAAAAAAGCTCCTCACTTAATAAAAGAAAAAATCATAACTAAAATAATAAGTGAAGAAGAAATCTAGGTTAGATGGTTCAGATAATCGTCAGGCTAAATCCTTTTAACCACAAGTAAAAACACTAAAAGAAATAAAATAAGGAGACTAATACCAGACTGTCCAAAACCCCACAAGCAATAATATTGACGGCAAAATATATAATTTATAGTATTAGATGCTCTATAAGGAGGCTCAGCTTCGATAATCGAATTCCCATTACGATGATGATAAATTTGAAACGCAAAAACGGAACAATTTCAGAATGAAAGTAAGTAGAAAGAACAATCCCTCATTGAATTCGAATCACCAACTTGTCAAATACACTGAGTCAATAAAAAAATTTAATGACTTAATGGTAAAGTTTATGCATAAGTAGGAAATGCAAGGTTAGGTCCCTTCGGATATGGACTTAGAAACTTTTCAAAGGCTCAAAGACAAACTCAATATAAATCGGGATACTAAGACTTCATCACAACAAAGCCCTCCTCCACCTTTAAGCTTTGCGCCTTTCGGAGTAAGAGAAGTCAAGCCTTTGATCGGAAATTCAGTAATAAAGGCAGCAAGCAATATAAGATAAATAAAACTATAAGTCAGAAACGGGTCCTTTCTTAAGCCCAAAAATTATCTCATAAACGATGAGAAAGGAAGTAGTGGGCAGAAAAAGGAAAAGAAAGGTGCGGACGAGTCTTTGCCGCGGGAGATTTTGACGGGATAGCATTTGATTGGAGGGCTAATAATTGAGAATAAATCTTCGAAGGCGTACTCTAAGCTGCTTAAGAATAGCGGAGGACGAGGCATAGCAGTTCCATTTAGATTGTGAAATACGATGATACTTCTTTCCTTCTATTTCAAATTATATTATATGAAGATAGTTTCAAAGGGAGTCTTCAAGTCCATCAAATAATTTAAATTCTTAGAGAGGAAGCTCGGAAGCGGGTCATTTGGCATCGTACGCTTAGCTATCCATAAATCCACTGGCAAATTATACGCAATCAAAGTTGTAATCAGCCAACAATACAGATAGATTTGGCCCATGTACCTTCTTAAACCTAACTCAAACTCATCGAGCGAGAAATTAGGATTCACTCAGAATTAATCAACCCACACTGCGTTTCCCTATGGGATACGATGAGCGAAGAAGGAATTATTTACATGATACTTGAATTCGCTGAAAATGGAAATCTTTTCTTTTATCAAAATAGCAAGCAAATGTTCAGTTAACCCGAAGCAGGACTTTACTTTGCTCAAACTGCAAGGGCTGTCTAGTATCTCCACGGATTAGACATTATGCACAGAGATATAAAAGTATTTATTTATTTATTTAGCCTGAAAATCTTCTCCTCGACCACTCCTACAACATCAAATTATGTGATTTCGGATGGTGTGCATAGAACATTAAATCGCAAAGGTCAACTTTTTGTGGGACGTACGAATATATGGCTCCTGAAATGCTTTTTCATTCAAGTTACGACTATAAAATTGACATATGGGCTTTAGGCGTTCTTCTTTACTAAATGGTGCATGGCTATGCTCCATTCAGAGGAGACTCAGTCAATGAAGTCAAATAACACATGTTAAAAGGAAGCTATGAGCTCAGTGATAGTCTTTCATAATCCTTAAAAGGTTTAATTACAGACATTTTAAAGTACAATCCGGAAGAAAGGATCAGCTTAAAAGACATTTTAAATCATAGTTGGCTAAAGGAAATCCAGGAAACTATAAGTGGATATTCATAAAAGATGGAAGAGCTTGGTGTTTACACGATTCATGGGATCTTTAGAAAATTAGATGAAAAACCATTAAGGGAGGGCATCAAAAGCTCAAGCAAAAAATAAAGACAGCCAACAAGAAATATTAGTTTTAATCTCTCCATCAATAATTTCGGCTATATTAAGCCCACTGATAGAACCGAAAGAACCAATTTCGTCTCTCCAACTTAAGGCTTTATCTAGAAAAAGAAGAAGAAAGATTAAAAAAGGTTGAGAACTCAAGCTGAAGAGCAACTATTGGAGCTTGCTCACTCACTAAGCCCTCTATCTAAAAAAATTACTTCCAAAGATCCTCTAAAGAAGTAAAAAGAAAGGAAATAAATAAAGAAGAGTATGCTGAAACAAAAAAGTAGGAAATCTCAGTAAGCCACTGACAAGTCTCCCTTCCGCCTGTATGAAACAAGCTAGCTTTCAGGAAGAACCCCTTCCAAATTAGGCTCAGTCTTAAAGAAGAAATCTATTCACGAGAAATTGAGTACTGCTGTAAGTAGTATGAAAAATATTCATCGAGTGAAAACAGGTCATAGAGGAAATATGACGAATTTAAGTGGACTTAATTATTGATATTTTTTCCTATCCCTTTAATCTTGAATAATAAAGTAAATTATATACTAATTGTTGAATGTCTGCGAGAAAGAAATCATCGAAATCAGCATCTAAAAAGCAGGAAGGGCCAACGACTAGCAATAAAAATGCTTAGTTATTGAAGGTTTTGCAGGAAAGGCTAGCTTATTAGCCCAAACCAACTGACAATGCAAATCTTACAGCATTAATCCTTGAGAGTTTACTCGAAAAAGATGTCAAGACACTCGATAGCTTACTTTCAAAATGGGTATTTAACTTCTTATGAAGAGTCACGATAGGTTCACCATTAATCTCGTCATCAGCAACATTTTATAAAGTAAAATTACACTTTTCGCCTCCAAAATTGTATAAATTGCAACGTCACCCTCGAATAAGGATTATGTATATCCTTGGCTAGCATAAATAATTTCTATTTATCCAAATAAGATTTCTGAGAATGTGAGAGAAAGATTATTAAGCGTTTAGCCAGCAGAGGACAAGTAGATACAATAATTGATGAAGCTCAAGGGAAAAATAATGTTTGTTTTGCAATAATGATTATCACTATTATTAGCTATTGTTTTGTAATATTAATGGGAGCTGCCCAAAAATAAGGACAAACAGGACAAACAGCAGAGCTCAATCTTCAACATCCCTATCTCAAGAATTGTAAAACCAGGACTCGCTCCAATTAGATAGATATGCTTGCAACTGTATCATGCCAGCTACCAACCTTCAATAAATGGAAGAAAGATTTGTAAAGTGCTACTATATCTCCCCAAACTCGGAAGTATATGCTCCTCCCCAAAGCATTTGAGTTCGATGAAGGAAGTGTATGCTCAACATCTGGCGAGCTAACTGTAACAACATATATATTTAGCTTTGCTATAGTTATTACCCTCGCCTCCTAATTACTGAAATTGCGAATCGAAAAGCCTAAAAACGTAAGTTTACAGAAGAATAACTTTGGCATCTTTTATATGTACTAACCGTTGTCAAATATGAACTATCGCTTTGCGGGTAGTCGATAGGAAACCCCCACCCCTATAACATTTTTTTGAATGGGGCTGAAGAGGTTAAAGTGGCTTGCCTTTACACATGGCCATAGCAAGTAAATAGCTACAGGCGTGCTATATTAGAGTAGTAATGCGGCTATTTATCGCCATAAGACATAAAAAGGCTACAGCTTGGTGCACTAGATAACAAATAAAACATCCAGTCCTAACTATTCTCGATTGGGCTTATCATACTTTCTTCTGCAACACTTACCATGCAGTAAGATCTATACAATTTAAAAGAAAAACAGTTTGAGGAATAGGAGTTCTATTCAAGACTCACCAAATTTCAACAGGATAAGACTTATTCGTTTATCCTTAGAGCCGTCATTACCAATTTACTATAAGCTTAGCCGTTCAAAAGAATGAATATAGATGAACTTCACAGCTTGTTAGCAAAGCACAGCTAAAATATTGTTGCCAAGAAGGTCTTGCTAATCGATAACTTAAATCTAAAGCTATAACTAACCATCAAATAGATGACCAAAATAATTCCCGTTCCCCAAACACCTCTCGTATCTCCCAAAGGAAACTATCCTTCCTAAGATAGAACCTTACCAGCTCAAGACTCATCCAAACCACAAATATAAATTAAACAAACTCCCTTTGAAAAGAATATAACACCTACTCCAGTTGATCTTGAAATAAAAAAGTAAGTGTAAAATAAGGGAATATAAGAATCAAAGCTGTTTGAGCATTCGCAAAATCCCATGCCTACGTAGATATGGAACAACTCATAAACTTCAATCGGCCAACTCAATTAGCTAATTCAATCTAAAAGAGATGGCTTCGACCATAACTCTCTTATTACTCCCACATATCATCCTGAGAGAATTCGACCTTCTTCCCTTGGAGGTATTTACCCCTAAATTAAAAATGAAGTTACCAATATTGCTCTATAAAATAAGAGTAACCTCAATCAGTAGATCAAATTAAATAGTCCAACTAAGAATGAAATATCATAGACGTATTAGAAAAGTTAGTATTAAATAGCTCGTAAGCTTTAGGATTTAAGACAAAAATATAATTTAAACCCAATTCATAGTTTGATACATGCTAAATAAACCCAGCTTGAGCAGCTCAATCCAACTATACCATTATCAACATTGAAAGTGAAGAAATAAAACTCATAAACTTTTTATAAAGAAAATGCTTAACCTAACAGTCCCATAATTATTGAATAATTTTCAAATTAATAAATTTAATTTAACGAAAACTTTATCCTGGCTTCATCTAAGCAAGCTAGCATGTAAATAGCTCACCAGCAGGAATTCAATAGTAAATATCATACCTATGTCTAAGCAATAGTAGATGGCAACTTTTAAGAATGCTGGTAATAAATCATAATGTTGCTTAAAGATCCAACTTAGTATTCATCCATCATCAATCCGGCTAAAGTTATGGTGAGAGTAATGTAGGATTGCTGGTCTCTCAAGATTGGCCCTGCAATATTTGATGTAATATTGAACAAACAATAAGGCAAAATTTTACTGAGGAACTGTGCTTAGGAATCCCTTTGCGAGGGAGAAATGTTAGGAGGTGTGTATAAAGATGAAGAAAAAAAGTCTCGAATATGGTTCAATTCAGCTTACTACTATAAGGAGAAGAGAATCCCTTCTCGAGATCTAATTGAAGAGAGTTTGAAGAAGTGCAAAGGCAATATCGAAAGAAGAAAGCAGTGATTGGGCGTGCCTGCTTACTTTGCTTTAATTTGATGCATGTCGGTATTCGAATAATTCTTTTATTGGTAAATCTAAGTTATTGGCTTATTTTTATAATTGTATTTTACAATTTTAGATAGTATTCGAATTACCCCAGCCTTGCATGAACATTAGCACAACCGATAAGACCTAATAACACAAAAAGACACTAAACTTCAAGCTCAAATATAAGACAGAAGTAAAGTTTATATTATCTAAGAAATGCAGATATCTTTTATAAAAGGGATTTTGCCCCTATAGCTCCTCTGTAACTTACTCACATTATCTAGTGTACTTTTGCTCATTTCGATTTCGAAATACGAAACAAGACTGATGTTCCGCCCAATTATAAAACCAAACCTTGCATCAACTTTACCACCAAAGGCTACTGCAACTATGGAGAACGATGCCAGTATCTTCATTCAAACCTATCCCCCGAAGATGGAAGGTAGACTAGGAGCAGTTCTGAAGATTCCAACTCCTCCAAAAATAGTCATAAAACCAAGAGTGCTAATAAATTTTGGGAGAATATTAGTCATAATAAACGAGTCTAATTGATCCAAAACCTAGGCCTTGATTTCGCAATAAGGTAATACCACAACTATTCTAGAAAAAGCTCACGGCTCATCCAACTCCTCAACAGCAATGAGAAATAAAGCGATTATTCAACGGACTAAGAGAACGATTCATAGACATACATGGAGTAAGAAAGAAAAGAAAAGAAGTATTCGATGTGAGCCAAATGATCATTCCAAATCAAATCAATCCATATTTAATTAATACATTTAGGGGTGGGGTTGGGGTT
>JACCDV011110669.1_pt1 | contig 21078 bp, 26 predicted proteins | sample 7446131 | NCBI WGS metagenome assembly JACCDV01 (sample SAMN15323448, study PRJNA562643) | freshwater metagenome | isolation source: river surface water | place: USA:Blue River Watershed | collected 2017-08-17 | reverse complement strand
TTGAATACCAAATGGTGGTCACGGGGGGTAGCATGACCCGTATCTCAGAGTTCACTGGCCTTGAGCGAACCCATCTCTATCGCAAGCTAAAAGCACTTGGTATTGATGTCACCAAAAAGCAAGAGTAATTGATCCTATATAATCTCAACTCTTGGCCTGGTAGCTCAGTCGGTAGAGCAGAGGACTGAAAATCCTTGTGTCGGTGGTTCGATTCCGCCCCGGGCCACCAAAATGCATCAAAACCACCTTCGGGTGGTTTTTCTTTTTACACAGCAAATTAACTCCAAAGTTTTTCATTACTAGGGCAAATAAGCCAAAGCAAAGAACTGTCACAACAGTGCTTGCCCCCATTGTTGCCCAGAAGCCTAGCTTGGGAAGCAAATATGGGAATAACAAAAACATTGGCAGAGTTGGGATGACATACCAAAAAGTGTAATAGGCGTGGTTGGCAATCTTCTCTTCAGTTTGGTTTTCAACATATAGCCAAACTAGGGTCAGAAATGTCATTAGAGGTAATGCCGCAATAAAGCCGCCCAACCTATCGCTTCGTTTCGCCACTTCCGAGATGAATACAACCATTCCTGCGGTTAGTAGGTATTTGGTAATAATCCAAGTCATATGAGCCTTATTTCGAGGTGGTTATTGAGTAGTCTAAAGCAGAGTTGGGCATCCTAGGCCCTGGTCGATTCCGCCCCGGACCACCAAGAAACACCAAAACCACCTTCGGGTGGTTTTTTCTTTTGGCTCCACAAGCAAGAATTTAATAATGGGTTTATGAAGAGTAGATTGTTCAATCTGGGCTCTCAAATGAAAAAAGTAATTCTTTCGGTTTTGTTATCGCTGTCGATATTTGGACAATCTCATGCCGCTGATACTGCCCCTGCCAAACAAGATCCCACTTGGCTATCTCAAGCCAGGGCAAGTATTAAAGCTGAAAAATATGATCAGGCCATACAGCAATTGCAGGCCGCCAATGAAACAAGTTCGGCTGATTGGAATAATTTACTTGGGTATAGTCTTCGCAAAAAACAGCCGCCTGATTTGATTGGCGCAGAGAAATACTATCAAGCCGCATTAAAAATAGACCCAGATCATCGCGGCGCTTTGGAGTATTACGGCAAGCTAAAGTTAATCAATAACGATTTGCCAGGTGCTGAAGCTTTATTGACAAGGCTAGATAAGGCTTGTCTTTTTGGTTGTGAGGAGTACTCCGACTTAAAAGAGGCCATACAAAAATATAAGTCTAGAAGGTAGAGTCAGACATCCCCGACCCCGGTCGATTCCGCCCCGGGCCACCAAACTCAAATAATGCCCTGCTTCGTGCGGGGCATTTTCTTTTGGCCTGGCGGATGAGCTTATTTTTTTAAGATCTAATATTGATTAAAAGCATATTAAAGGTGATGAAGATGCGTAAAGAATATGATTTCTCAAAAGCTCGTAAAAATCCATATGCTTCTATGCTCAAGAAGCCTATAACGATTAGATTAGATGAAGAATCGGTAAGTTATTTCAAGTCAATTTCTGAAGAAGTTGGCATACCTTATCAAAGCCTCATTAATCTATATTTAAGAGATTGTGCCGCCACTCATAAGAAATTGAACCTTAGCTGGAAGTAGTCTGGAGGCAGGATTGGTATTCTTACCCTGGTCGATTCCACCTCGGGCCGTCAAGAAATACCAAAACCACCTTCGGGTGGTTTTCTCATTTGTTAGCTAAAGCATTAACGCAGTTCGACTTTGCCTGTCGCTGTCGTTTTAAACGACATTTACTGGGCCTCTAACCTAAGATATGTTCTGCTGATATTTCCTTTGTGTAGTTCATTAAAGTTCGCTAACTTTTCAAATTGGGGGGCATTTGATAAGCCCTTAACGGCGGCTTCAACACCCGCCATTTCCTCAGCGTATTTTTTTGTTCCATCAACAAGAAACTTCAGATAGTCGCCTGTTTGTCTCTTTGCTTTGTTTAGATCGCAAATATTGCCATGTCCAGGAACAATTACCTTTGGATTAATAGATTCAATCTGATTAAAAGCATCTAACCATGTTGAGGCATTACTTTGCGGCAAAACTCCTAACAATCTATCGACGTATATATGGTCTCCCGAAAACATGATGTTTTGGTCTGGAAGATACACCACGACATCGCCTTCAAAGTGAGCGTGATTAAGATATTTAATCTGAACTTTTGTGCCACCAAGATCCAGAGCAACATCATTTTGAGTAATTGGTTTTTGAGCATATGCTGGTTTAGTTCCGTTAAAGCGATCCTTTAAAACGGCTTTAACCGAGTCTACTTGCCCGCCCGCCATCAATTTTTGCGTGGCAACCGTTTTACTAAGAGCAATCACTTCAGCGCCTTGCGATATAAAGTAATCATTGCCTAACCAGCGATGGTCTTGAGAGCCTGTGTTGATGACCCATCGTATTTTCTGCGCAGTTATTTTTTGAACCTCTTTACTAATTAGCTCCGCTCCTTGTTTTGATGCGCCGCTATCAATCAGTATGACTCCATCCTTTGTAACCACAACCCCATAGTTGGCATTTAGACCTTGGTTCTCATAAGTTCTACCGCCAATTTCACCAATCAAGGCATAACTAGATTCATTAATCTTTTGGCTTTTAAGGGTTTGAGCATATGATGCTGAACCGAAGGTTGCTACCAAAAATATAGTTAAGAAAAATTTTGTCATAGAAAGTCCATATTGAATGGCTCTATTATTAGTGATTAGTTTCTAAAAGGTAAGCCTTAATACCCCTCACATTAACTATTTTTGTATGAAATGAAGCAACTTATGGATTTTTTAAAATGACAGTCTAGAAATAGAGTCAGACATCCTCGGCCCTGGTTCGATTCCGCCCCGGGCCACCAAGAAACACCAAAACCACCTTCGGGTTGTTTTTTCGTTTCGCCTCAGTTACATTGTTGGTATGAAAGCTCTCAAGAAAAGAATTCTTAGCGCCTGTTGTGGTGCTCATATTCTTCATGATGGATATACCGACCTGCTTTATGTCATGTTTCCGATTTGGCAAATGGCATTTGGTTTATCGCTTGCTGAAGTTGGCTCCTTAAAGACTTTGTATTCAGGAGCAATGGCCTCTCTACAAGTTCCATCAAGCATGTTGTCAGAAAGGGTGGGCGAAAAGCGACTTTTGCTATTGGGCACCTTGATTGCGGCGATTGGGTTTTTATTGTCTGGTTGGACTACCGGCTTTTTGGGTTTGGCGGCCTGTTTAGTTCTTAGTGGTATTGGCGCAAGTGTTCAGCATCCTCTTTCCTCCTCATTAACTTCCCATGCTTTTGAAGGCCCTGAATTAAGGGGTGCTTTAAGCACCTATAACTTTTCTGGGGATATCGGAAAAGTCTTATTGCCATCTCTATGTGCGGTTCTACTGGCAATTTGGGATTGGCATACCGTAACCAGTGTGATGGGCTTATTGGGATTGATTGCCGTGATCTTGTTATCGATTGTCTTGCCTAAAACAAAGGTTGCTAATAATCCTAAGGCCCAATCAGATAAACCCTCTGGTGATATAAGCGGAAAGTATGCGGGTAGCAACTTTCTTAATTTGGGCTTCGTTTCTTTGTCGTCAATTGCTGTGATAGATAGCGCTACTCGCATGGGCTTTCTAACGCTATTACCTTTTCTATTGATATCTAAAGGGGCAACGGTTACTCAGGTTGGCTTTGCGCTTGGTTTAACTTTCGCTGGCGGTGCCGCAGGCAAGTTTGTTTGTGGGTTTATCGCCGCTCGATTTGGTGTAATCAAAACTACCTTGATAACTGAAATCGCCACAACCATTTTGATGGGCTTAACTTTGCCACTCAGTCTAGATGTTGTGATGTTAATGTTGCCATTAGTTGGCATTGCTCTAAATGGAACGTCTTCTGGACTCTATGGAACAGTGCCTGAGCTGGTTTCGCCGCATATGCGATCTAGAGCATTTGGCGTGTTCTATACATTAACTATTGGTGCTGGAGCTATTTCACCCCTTGTCTATGGCTTTGCTGGCGACAGGCTCGGAGTGCCTAATGCCATTGCTCTGATTGCCGTCTCAGTTCTATTGGTTCTCCCGCTGACGTTAGGCTTAAAAAAGGCTTTTAGAAGATTAGAGATTTAGAGATTGGATTAGACATCCTCGGCCCTGGTCGATTCCGCCCCGGGCCACCAAGAACCCTAACAGTCGCCTATCAGCGGCTGTTTTCGCTTTATCCCCCCATCAATCACCTACCGTGGTTGAAAGTGTCGAGAGCTTTTGGGGTGCTCGATCCTAAGAGGTGGGGATTATTAATCCTGCTTGACCGGTTCGACTATTGCAAGTTAAGTATTTCATTTATCAAATGAGGCCGCCATACCCTGCCTATTTCGGCATCATCATTTATGCGGCCTGAATAGACACCTAGAAATTTTGTTGTGAATCCGCCAGCTAAAATCATGTTACCCGATCTAGTATTAAATCCACCATTCAGTCTAATTACCACCGGCGATCCTGACATGCCCTCTCTAGTTGTTGCATCAATTAAAAAAGATGGCCTACTGTCGTAATCTAAATCAGGATCAGTTGCGATATGTCCAGTCTTCCAAATTGGCCAAGCTCCACCGGATGTAATTCCTAGTGGAAATCCTATAACGCAAATAGGCATTGCAGGAGCCGGTATTAGATCAGTATTGGCTAAACTTAGGTTGAATGGGAGTATTTTAATGTTTGCATCTTGAATCTTAATTGGCAGAGCGACTAAATCGACATGCTTAATAGAGGGATGCTCTATCCATAAAGGCCTATTGTTTTTGTCTTTAAGTGAATATGAGAAGAATTTCCAACTTCCAAAATTAGCGCCGTAATGATGAAGAATTTTTACTGAATCTGGAATACCACAACTGGGGTGAACTGGATCAAATGTTAATGGGTCTCTTCCAGCCAAAATATGAAAATTAGTAATTAAGTAGCTTTCATCATCTTTGTTAACGATGAAACCAGTAGCTTGAGCTAACTTAACATCATTGAAATAAGTTTCTATAAGCAAACTATGAGTGCTTAATGAGTCAATTGTTATTCTTTTCTGAAGCATGCTTCATCTTCCCATCTTTGGGTAATTTCGGCAATCTTAATGATGAGCAATTATTCTTAACATCTATTGCATGAAATGTCGTTTTAAACGACACTTAAGAATCCTTATATACAGCTGAGTTTTCATCCATGACATCACGCTCATAGACTAAATCCATATAAGTTAATGGAAGATTTGACTCCTTAGATTTCAGCAGATTTAATGGTTTGAATTCATCACGTAATTGGACTTTAATTGGGTGGTACTTTGGTTTTCCAAGGATTTCAACATTACTCACGACTACCATCCCCTTGGGCTGGTTGGAAATAAGGGCGCTGTTGGAAAAGTTGGAGCTGGTGATGAGTTATAGCGTGGTGTGTATGAAGGTATTGGTTGTGGAGTAGTTGCAGTTCCCAGTGGCAATCCAAGGCTATCACTGTAAAAAGTAGTATTACCAACCGTCTGTGCGGTTCCCAAAGGTAATCCTAATGAATTGCTATAAAAAGTTGTATTGCCAATTTGATTAGCCGTCCCAAGCGGCATACCCAAAGAATCATTAAAGAATGTAATTTGTGCCTGTACGGGTAAGCTAATCAGTGCCAGTGTGAATAACAGAGTTTTCATTTCATCTCCATTTCCGATAAACGGTAGGTGTGTCATAAATGCTGTAGTCAGTTGTCTTAAAACGAACTAATCGTTGAACAATGTCACTATTCGTTGAGGTTTTATGCCTTTTAAGCCAAGCCAGAAATTGTTGGTAATACTGGCTTAATTCATAGCCAACCTCATACCAAAAGCCCGTTGGTTGTATTTCCGGCTTGTCATAAACAATGAATAAGTCACCAATCTTGATCGTATCTTTCATTGCATGCCTTACATACAAGATACAACCGTGCCGCAGACTGTACAGACGGTCATTTTGCCGCCCACAATTACTGTTTGGGTTGTACAGGCCGGGGCGCCTTGAGAAGCCAATAGGCCCAAAACTATGGTTAATCCCAATCCAAACCGCACAAGTCGTTTACGCATAGATTCTCCTGGTTATTAATTACAGGATAAAACTAGACTAAGCTCATAGAGTGAGCTTTAAACTGGGCATTATTATAAAAATGTCGTTTTAAATGACAAAATTGATGCTTAATAACAAATCAAGCAGAATAGTGATTACCTACATATACAAGTAAAAAAATGGACTTATATCAATCAACATAAGCCGGTTTATTGCCGGTAGAAAAAATATCTTTTGACTTGGAAAAAGATTTATAGAATCTGTGAACAGAAAAAGATAGCTAGGGAGCAAAAATGCCAGAAATTCAGTTCAAGGGAAAAGAATTTGTTTATAACCATCATTTAAGCGTACCATTTCGTCCCTTGGTGCCCGATGCGGGCAAGAGTCTGGATGATGCCAAAGAGGCTTTAAAGTTAGATGGCAACTTAATAATTCATGGCGATAACCTTCATGCTTTGAAGGCATTGATGCCAATGTATGCAGGCAAGGTGAATTGTATTTTTATAGACCCCCCTTACAACACTGGCAACGAGGGTTGGTGTTACAACGACAATGTAAATGCTCCTTATATAAAAGAGTGGTTAATTAGCAATCCAGTCAATAAAGATGATATGTTGCGTCACGATAAGTGGCTAACTATGATGTTTCCGCGATTGCGACTTTTGCATGAATTGCTGGATGAGTCAGGCTGTCTATGGATGACGCTTGATGATAATGAAATACACCAAGCCAAAAGTTTATTGGATGAAATATTTGGTGAGACTAATTTTATTGCTCAATTTATTAGGGAAACAATTCGAGGGGGTACTGGCCCATCAAACGCAGTAAGGTCTACTCATGACTATGTAATTTGCTTTGCAAAAAACAAAGAAGAGTTTGTCCTAATAGGCGAAGAGCTAACTGAGGAACTTAATTTTGATAAGGTTGATGAAAAAGGACCTTATTGCCTTGGAAGAGAGCTAAACAAATGGGGGGCGGGCTCAAAACGAGAGGATAGCCCTTCAATGTGGTTTCCTATAAAAGGACCAAATAACGTTGACGTTTATCCAATTCGAAACGATGGGTCAGAAGGGCGTTGGCGTTGGGGGAAAAACAAGTTATTAAAAGCTGTTAAAGATGGTGATGTAGAGTTTGAGCAACGCGGTGATGGGACTTTTATCGCTTACCATAAAATTAGAGAGGCTCAAAATAAGCTACGCGCCTTAGATACGCTTTTAATTGATGGATTTGATAATGCAAGCGGCACAGAAACTCTAAAGCAAATATTCAATGGCATTACGCCTTTTAACTTTCCAAAGCCTGTTAATCTGATTCAATTTCTTGTGTCTGCATCATGCCCTTCAGACGGGATAGTACTGGATTCTTTTGCTGGCTCCGGAACAACTGCACACGCAGTCCTAGCACTAAATGCAGAAGATGGAGGCTCAAGGCGCTTTATTTTGGTAGAAGGAGAAGATTATGCTGACACCCTTACTGCAGAAAGAGTCCGAAGAGTTATAAAAGGATATCAACATAGCGGCAAAGAAAAAACTGAGTTGTTAAGAAAGACAATAAATTTCACTGCATTCAAAAAAGCAGATGAAATACTTGATCAAATACAGTCGATTGAAAACTTGCAAGGAAATCAATTTAACAAGATCACTAAATCTATTAAGAATGATGTCTTGCTGGTAGTTGGCGAAAAAGATGTAATTGAAAAGACTGAAGGATTGGGCGGCTCTTTTACTTACTGCACATTGGGCGACCCCATAAACATCGAGGGCTTGCTTTCGGGTAGCAAGTTGCCAAGTTTTGACCAAATCGGGGCATGGCTATTCAATACTGCTACGAATGAAGCATTTAATCCAAGCAAGGCCAAGGAAAGCGAGTTTTATCTGGGTGAAAGTGGTGCATTTCACGTTTGGCTCTACTACAAGCCAAATTTAGATTATCTAAAAAGTCGCGATGCCGCCTTAACTTTGAATAAGGCAGAGAAGCTTTTCGAAAAATTACCCCTTTCTAAGACTGGAAAGCGTCACTTAGTGTTTGCCCCTGCTAAATTTGTACCTAATAGAACATTGCATTCGTTGGGTGTTGAATATGCACCGTTGCCATTTGCATTATTTAAAATCGAGCGATAGAACATGCTTGCATTTAAAGACTATCAACAGAGAGTTCTAGATACATTTGATATATATCTTTCAGAGCTTGCTAATGCAAAAATTAAGGCAGACAAGATTGATAGAGCCAACGAACAAGAAGATGATGAAGAGTTAAAGCGACCGAAGCTTGATTATCCATTGATGACATGGAATAAATTACAAAAACAAAATTTAATTCCAACTCGTAAGGACGGGAATAAGGTAGTTCCATTTAGCCCTCGTACAGATGAATTGGGAAACTTCATACCTTCAGTCTGTTTCAAAATTCCAACTGGTGGCGGGAAAACTCTATTAGCCACAGCAAGCATCTCGGCTCTAATGGGAAAGTTGTTATTTAAGAATACTGGCTTTATTTTATGGATTGTGCCTAACGAGGCTATATACACTCAAACTAAAAAAGCATTTAGCGATAGAGAGCATCCATACCGTCAATTATTAGATAAAACATCAGCAGGAAAATTTAAACTTTTAGAAAAAAATGACAGATTAGATGTTCGTGATGTATCTGAGAATCTTTGCGTAATGCTGTTAATGTTGCAGGCAACAAATAGAGAAACTAAAGAAACGCTGAGGCTATTTAGGGATCGTGGAAATGTCAGTGGGTTTGTCCCAGAGGAAAGTGATCTTGATGGACATTTAGCACTTAAGGCGGCACTTCCAAACTTAGATTGTTACGACGAGAGCCTCTATACGGCAAACATTCCGTTAGTTAAAAGTTCATTGGGTAATGCGCTAAAAATTATTCGCCCAATAATAGTTATGGACGAACAACAAAAAGCGTATACAAAGTTAGCATTTAAAACCCTATATAGCTTCAACCCCCAGTTTGTATTGGAGTTATCAGCAACCCCTAAAGATTTAAAAGTGGATGGCGGCGAAACTCTATACGCAAATGTTTTAGCAAATGTGGTTGGTGCTGAGCTTGATCGTGAGGGAATGATTAAGCTCCCATTGAACGTCAAGGTGAAGGCTGGAAATGACTGGCGAGATTGCTTAAGAGAGGCGAGCGAAAAGTTAACCAGCTTGCAAAATAGTGCCGATAGGTATCAAAGTGATGGCGGTCAGTACATTCGACCTATTTTGCTAGTGCAGGTCGAAAGAGTTGGCGCAGATCAGCGTGATGGACTCAACATTCATGCAGAAGATGCAAAAGACTACTTACTTACTTTGGGATACTCAGAAGATGAGATTGCAATTAAAACAAGCGAAAAAAATGAATTAAAGGCGGTGGAGAATCAAGACTTATTAAGCCCTCAGTGTCGTGTTCGTGCCATCATTACAAAGGCGGCATTGCAGGAGGGATGGGATTGCCCATTTGCCTATGTTCTTTGCTCATTAGCAGTAAGTCATAACATTTCTGCGATGACTCAATTAACGGGTCGAATTCTACGTCAACCTTACGCTGAAAAAACAGGCGTATCTGCATTAGATGAGTGCTATATCTATTGCAATCATGACACCACTCGAGATGTTATTGATAGCATAAAAGATGGGCTTGAAGCTGATGGGCTGGCAGATTTAGCAATACAGGTTCGTGAAATAGATGATAGCGGCGGTAAAGCAAACTCTCAGGCTGACAAGAGAAAACTTGATCGAAGAGCAAAATTTCTCAAAGCAGAAATATTTTTACCAAAAGTGTTGTGGTGCGAAGGTGGGAAGGCCAGAGATTTAGACTACGACAGGGATATCTTGCTTGAGATCGACTGGGAAAGTCTAGATATAAAAGCTATTGCGAAAAGAATCCCAATAAATGCAACATCACCAAATTCACAAATTATTAAATTTCATACGGTGGAGGCTAACGGCAGGGGAGAGATTGCTCATGATCCTGTGGTTGCCGTAGATGAAAGGTTAAGCTTCGATGCGGTCTATGTAGTAAGGGCTATCAATGACTTAGTACCAAATTCATGGGTTGCTTACTCATTGGTTGAAAAACTTAAAGTCCAATTATTGTCCGATGGATTTAGCGAAGAAAAACTTGGAAAGCTATCGAGCGTAATTATCGAAGAGTTTCGAAAGGGTTTGGAAGCCCAGAGAGATTCTATGGCGGAATCTAAATTTATCAAGGACGTTGATAGCGGCTTAATTCAATTTAGATTAAGAACCGATGGTAATAATTGGAAGATGCCGAAAACTATCGAAACAGATCTTTCTATAGCCTCAAAGCAAATGGCAAGAAATAATGGCAATGTAATTGAGAATAGTATTTTTTCACCTGTTTATGAGGCAGAATATAACAACGACGAAAGAGATTTCGCCTGTTATTTAGATGAAATGCAAGCCATTAAATGGTGGCATCGAAATGTTGCCAAAGCTGGACAATACTCAGTTCAAGGTTGGCGCAAAAATAAAGTTTACCCCGATTTTTTATTTGCATTGACAAAAATAGATGGCGAAGAAAGCCTACTTGTTTGGGAAACAAAAGGCGATCAATTAGCGGGAAATTTGGATACGGAATATAAACGAAAGCTCCTTACCAAGGTTTCATCTATATTTAAAAATGAAGTTAAAAATTCTGCTGGACAGTTAGAAATAGATACTGGCAAAGGATCAGTTGTTCAATGCAAATTAGTTTTGATAAGTGACTGGAAGTCCGAAATCGGAGGTATTCAATAGTTTAAAAATTTCTCTTAAAAGGACGTTTCCTGATGTGGTTGTCCAACAAAAATTCTGAAAATAAAATAGCCGTATGACAACAATATGCTACCCCCAACGTGCCTAAGGTAATCAAAAAACCTGAAAGCCACCTCGAAATAAGCTCCTCGCCCCAGCAAGAATCTCAACCCACAGCCTTATGCCAACTCAAGTATGCAGAGCCATCAGAGCTTTATTTGCGGGATGGTGATGTAGTTCTTTTCCGAAGACCACATAGCCCTCTCTGGCAATGTCGTTTTAAACGACAAGATGGATCATGGGAGCGTGTATCAACAAAGCAGGCGTCTATTGAAAATGCTGTCCGAGTTGCCTGCGAGCTTTACGATGAAACCAGATTTCGCCAAAGACTGGGGCTTGCGCAGAAAGCTCCTAAGTTCACAGAAATTGCACACGCCACGCTCTATGAGATGCGGCGGGATTTAGATATTGGTATAGGCAAGAGTGTGTACGGTAGCTACATTACCTGTATTGAGAAATATTTTTTGCCGTATTTTCAGGACAAGCGATTAGAAGAAATAACTTATACCGATATTCATGAATTTGAAATCTGGCGCAATCGTCAAATGCGGCTAATACCAAAAGCCAGCACGTTAGCAAACTTTGCTAGTGCATGGACAAAGTTACAACAGACAGCTATCAACAAGGGCTGGATTAGCGAGCGGGTGGCAATTCCTAAATTAATGGCTCGAGGACAAAAAAGTAAGACTAGGCCTGCGTTTAGCCGTGAGGAGATTAATAAATTACTTGTATATATGGAAAGCTGGTCAAAAGGAGGTCGCTTAGAAATAGAGCGTGAGATTCGCCCGTTGTTGCGAGACTATGTAGAAATGCTCTTATTGACTGGGATGAGACATGGCACTGAGGCACTCAATATCTGCTGGAATAATATTGAATGGCATACGAATGATGGAAAAAAGTACTTGCGTATCTGGGTCAATGGCAAAACTGGGGGGCGTTGGTTAATTGCAAAACATCGGGCTATTGAGGTTCTCAAAAGATTGCACAGTCGTCAAAAAGCCGTCAGCGACATTCCCTTTGATCGATTGTTTGAGTCGCGAGCTCCACACAAAATCTTTGTGATGAGTGATGGTCATCAACCTTTAAGAATTGATGGCACCTTCAAGAGGCTTATGCGCGATAGTGGATTGGGCAAGAGTCAGGATGGACAGATGCGTACCTTGTATTCATTACGTCATACATACGCCACATTAGAGTTATTAGAAAATAAAACAGATATTCATACTTTGGCAAGGCAAATGGGAAATAGTGCCGCCATGATTGAGCGGCACTATTCCAAACTAACACCTACGATGGCTGCTGAACAATTAGCCTAAATATTACAAATTTATTCATCTATCGGAAGAGTAAATTGTGTCGATGTATGCGCTTGATCGATTTCTAAAACGTAAGACTTCCCAAAAATCTCATCATAATATGATTTACATTCATAGGCAGAATTTTCGTTATCAAATATTCCTCCAATAAAACCATCATCATCGGCAATAAATGTCACCCAACATTTCATAATAAATTTCTCCTTCTAGCCAATCTTTCGATGTTGTGAATCAAATTGCGTAAAGAGCCATTTGCCGCTGAAATGGTTGGTAGTAAGTCGATGTCGTTTAAAACGACATTCATATCACTAACTAATTTCTTGGCTAAAGGTAGATATTCACTTGCTGGTGCCGCATTCATCTCTACCAATACACAACGGTCTTTTAAGCCCTTATCAAGCTCAGAGATGTTGTTTGTTGTGAGAATGAATAAACCTCTATCCGTATTAAGTGCAGACTTTAAGCTTTGTTGAGCATGCTTGGTTAGGTTGTCTACCTCATCAAGAATGAAGTAATGTAAGCCACTCTCGTTTAAAGATACTTTGTTTAATACGTTTTCAATAAGCGCCATTACTTGCGGGCCATTGAAGCCTTGCTGACAGCCGATAAAAGTTTCGGGCAAGATTAGAGATTGTCCTGTATTGCCAACTTCGATTGCGTTAGGTAACATTTTGGCCAGAGTTGTTTTTCCTGTTCCATAGACCCCGTATAGAAGAATGGCTGATTTGCCGCCGTAAGGTAGTGCTTCGGTACCGCTGACAATATCTTCGATTCGCAGACGACTCTCAGGGTTACCCCAGATGATGTCACCAAAATATTTGGGCGCATATTTAAACTCCTTTTTAATAAACATTTGATTTCCTTTCGTTAATATATGGGGGCGCTCATAACGCCCCCACTGATTGAGTGATTAAGCAAGTTTGGCAACGGCGCCATCTGCGTCATTAGCCGCACTAATTTCTTTATTAGCTGTTTCTTGCTGTGACTTCACATCGCTATAAAGTGCTGTAAATGCCGCATTTACTGCTCCTTCTTTGCGAACCAATGCCCGAATTGCAAAGCCCCCACTTGCTAACTGCTCAGCAATCAATACGCACTCCTCCCCCACAAAGCCCGCATCTGCTAATTGACCAAGTTGCTCGGATTGAGCAATTGCTAACACAGGCAGATTCTCAAAACTATTTTTAGCAATTACCGCTTTAGCTGTCGGACTCACAAAAGTAGAACTACGAGCAAGCTTGATTTCTTGGATACCACCGCCATCTTCAATCCACTGTGCCAATTGGGTTGGTTCTATCTTGGACTTTTGAGCCTGACGCAATACCAATACATAAGTGCTGATACGTCGACGGTCAATATTGCCAAATACCGCACGCACTACACGGGCAATAATGTGTGAGTCTTTTTTATACTTATAGCCACGCTCTTTAAAAAAAGCTTCTAAAGCCGCGCTACGGTCTTTTGCTTCTCTAACAGGTAATTCACCAGCGTATAAGAGGCAGTCGGCTAGCACGCTATAAAGTTCTAAATTACTAGTGCGATAAGCGCCTTGTTCCCAACTAATCCGCTTCTTCTCCATCATAGCTAGTAACTTGCCTGCGTTGATAGCTACATTGGATTTGTCGTTTAAAACGACATTGTTAGTTACGGTTGTTTCTACTGCATTGATAAAAGTTTCCATTGTTTAATACCTTTCTATGTATGTTTAATATATGGCCGCTTGTTAAGAAATTTAACTGCTTGGCCATAACTCTATTTGGCCATTCCTAGGTAAAATAATCCGTATACAGATCTAATAACGCAATTTGGATGTTAAGAAAATGTTAAGACGATTTCTTGCACAACACCCCACCTTTGGAACTAAGAACAAGCCCCGTTCTCTGTCCTATCAACAGCAAAGTCCCTATTACTGGTGGTGGGCGTATCTACGTCGGAATGAGGAATATTTAAAGTGCTGTGAGAATGGGGGTAAGGGGAAGTTATCCAAACTCTATAAAGACTTTGGGGATGTCCGCGAAGATAACTTTAAGAAATGGTGGACTGAAGGCCAGCGTGGCGCTAACTTATTTGCCGAGCAGGCAGGGCTAATGACTCTGATGGAATTAGAGAATAAGAGTCAATGGGATGATGGCTGGACCAAGGACAACGTAATCGTGATTGCAGCCCCCTTGAGTTCGAGTAAACGCTATCTACAGAGCCGATTCGCTCGGCTATTAAAAGAGCGCCATGCAGGTAAGCGAGGGCGTACTGCTAAGAAGTTACTCATGAGTAATGCCCACTATCCGCTTGAGAGAAATTACACGATTGAGAATTTAAGAAAAACACTTCAGGTCTATGACGAATATATGCGCACTCGAGGTGAGGTTAAAAAAGTACCACTTTGGAAAGTAGGAGAAAATCTACGCTTAGTGCCATCAGCCATGACCTCATCAAAGTTATTACCTGAAGAGAACTTTCTAAGACGTAATGTGATGGGGGCCACGGTTAAGCGTTATCTCAAAAATGCTGAGAAGATGATTGAGTATGCGGCATTAGGACAGTTCCCTAAAGCTAAGTAATGTCGTTTTAAACGACAAATGACTTATAAATCCAAACACTCTTGATGTTGAAATTAAACTAACTCTACAGCGGCTTTTAGTTGCTCCGGACTGCTATAAAGGTAGGTAGCTGTAGTGCTGATATTGCGATGACCTGCGAGACTTTTGAGAATATGAATTGCTGTGCCTTTATTGGCGAGCCCTGTTAAAAAGCTTCGTCTACCACTATGGCTACTGGCACCTTCTAGGCCCACATTGCGATAAAGATAAAAGAAGTATTGGGTTAATGAGTTAGCCGAGAACCCCTCTTTCTTTTGAGTGTAGAAAAGAGGTTTGTTGGGATTATTAAGAGAAATCACCCGCACGTAGCTAGCCAGTTCCTTTTGCATGCGCTCATTTAAATAAACCGTTCTGGGGTGTTTGCCCTTGGTTTGGCTGGGCGATAAGCGCACTTCAGCTTTAATGCTTCTGTCGCCGTTTAAAACGTCTTGTATGCGAAGCGCCGCAACCTCACCCACTCGCATGCCCGCATAGTGCGTTAACAGCAACATCGCGCGATTACGTGCTGAATGCCTACGAGTAGCAACATAATCTAAAACCCTACGCAGTTCCTGTGAATTTAAAACCCTAGCTTGTGACATCGTTAGCTCCTTAATCTAATAAATACAGAGCTACAGTATGTTTTCTTAAGTTCGGTTTGGGCAACCGAAAATGACAATAAAAGAACCTTCCAAGATTCAATGACTTAGTTAAAAACATAAGAGTTGCACAGAACTCTTATGTTTTATTGTGGCATTTGCGCCACGAATATTTAGCGACTTAATTAAAAGCCCTACGCGCTGTTATTTTCCTGACTCAGCTACCCAAGCCAGCCCAGACGAAAAATTTCTGCATACACGAACGATTTGACACGCTAAAAAATTAAAGCTCTTAAAACCCTACGAACTATTCGTCCCTAACAAAATCATCAAAAGTTACTGGCCGATTTGGAAAGAAGTTTGCAATAGTATCAATACCCTTTTGCAAAGTGGACTCAAGCTCCTTAATTTCATTGATTGCAAAATCAAGATCTCTTTTTGAAAGTAATTTGGTATTTGAACTATCCTCATCTTCATCCCAAATTGCTAGCTCATAGAATCCTTTGCGATTAGGACCTTTCGCGAGCAAGTCTTGAATATGACCGCTGTCAATTTCCCGATATACAAGGTTGTAGTCTGCAAAAGCGATTTGCTCCATAGCAGTAGTGAGTCTGTTAATAACATTTGCATAATCAAGCTGGTGCATTGCATTTTTTCTGGCTTGATACTGTTTGTCAATAAAACACCGACGATCAAACGAATTACTGTCTTTGATACCGCTTGGATGTGGAACAAAGTCAGAAACAACATTACCTTTGCGAACACGAGTAATGGCAAGAACTTGTTGGCTAAAAAGATTAATAAAGATTAGCGTTGGTTTAAATACTTGGTCATTAAATTTCTCATCAAAATCAGGATAAACATCAATCAATTCTTGTCCGCTAACAGAGTCGTCAATAAAAATAGCAAGTAAATGATGGTGATATTCATCCCCATACTTTTTATCAAACTCATTAAGCATCTGTGGGGTAATGAATGAAACATTCTTTTTATCTCGAATCCATGAAAGGTTATAGACATCAATTAAGTTTCCCGATTCGCGTAACTTATCAAGTAAGGTAAGCGCCTTTTTTGTTCCACCAGCTAATTTCATTTAAATCTCCTGTTTGAGAAATGATAATGGGAATTTATTTGAATTGTTGTATGTGGTGAACTACGTTCACCAGTGATTTCGCTTGTCGCTCATCACATTTTTCTTCTTTCGATATAAGTTTGATTGATTTTCACCAGATTCAACTTACACTGAGCCTTACGCAACAGGCTCAGCAGTAGAAAAGACTTTCACCGAGTTCTTTACTACACCACTTAGAGCACAACCCAATTGGGTAAGGGCGGTTTCGCGATCTCCTTTTACATGCGGCTATGAAACGCAACACAAATAACAGCATAAGTGGCTACTGTTATTTGGTTTGAAAGTTGCTGTGTAAGCAGGGCTTTCTCGTGATCCTGTAAGACTAGGCCTTACGATCTTTGAGCTAAACGTATTCTTGATTCATGCTGGCTAGCTAGACCAACGGCATCCTTGCGGGTAGTGAATCCAAGTCTCTGCTACCGCTTCAGAATTTCCATCCCTACGAACACGCTTGACTAGGTTTAGGGCGGCATACCCTGGAGTGCCGCAACTCGCTATCGGTAGTAATCAATGGCAACACAAAACGCTCTTCTGTTTTGCTTGTCACAGTTATTTAGCGAAACCTAATAAAAGAAGGCAAAAACTGAGTCAAATTCTTAGATCTTGGTAGAAATTGGCAAAAAGAGGTTGTCCAAACCTAAAAACCGATCATATTGTTAGTGTGCCCATTAACAAACAGGAGAAAACGATGAGCACATTAAACGCATTAAAACTAGTCAATTCCAAAAAACCCACTTCTATTCCACCCATCCTTCAGCGACGCAATAAGCTAAGTACCAAAGTCTGGGAACAGATTCAGTTGGCCAAAGCCCAAAAGGAGGGCAATACCTTTACGGTGAAGAAATTCAAAACAGTCAAAGACGATGATGGAGCTCGTAAAACAGTGGAACATCAAAAGCGAGTGCGTCAGTGGTGGTTTGTGGCGCACGACGGGAAGGTATGCCTAAACATTCGCTATGGGGCCCGCATTATTGAGTTTGCTAAAGGCAAAACGGCTGTTGAGGTTGCTAGCCCCGAAGAGCTTATTAAAGCCCTAGAGATTATTAAAGGGGCGGTAGAAGCAGGTGAACTGGATAGTCAGATTGAGCAAGCCAGTGGTGCGGTACGAGCTGGCTTTGGCAAGTAATGTCGTTTTAAACGACAAATCATGCAAGCAGAACTAATTCTTTTAATTGTGTTGGTTCTGCTTATTTTGGAGGAATAAATGAAAACTTTTGAAGCGTATGTTCGGGTTAATGGGTTTGTTGTGAAAACCTTTATCCAAGCAGAGAATAGTCAAGCCGCTTATTTTTTACTTCAGGGCCAATACGGGCTTGAGAATATCGTTCACTTGCCATTAGAAAAATCATATTAAAACTTAATATATGCTCAATTAAACAATTTCCATAACGACCAGTTTTATCTAAATCTATGCATAGGAGCCTGCTCGTACGGGCGCATATCAATTTTGACAGCCCAAATTTCATTTTTTACTTTGCGAAAAGCAGTAACTTCGTTGACACGTAAAATACGTGTTGAAGTTCCATTCATAATACCTCTCCATTCAAATGCTATAAAGCAAGGCCCAAGTTTGCCAAACCAGTCAGTCCCCAAAAGCTTTCCGCCAACTGCTTTCATAAAATCTCGTTCTTCTCCAAATCCACTGAGCATAAGGTCTTCATAAACAAGTTGATTTGTTCTAACCACGGCCTTACACGCCAATGCGGCGTCAACTTCAGATATGCATACTTTATTGGGGTTTGGGGTGCAGCCCTGATTTTTATTTGAAGAGTAGGCATATTCAATATTTTCATTCCAATTCGATGGATTGGCAAAGCAAACACTAGAGAACAGAGAAAGAAATAGGACGAATTTGAATTTCATTTTTTTAAACCCTAAAAAATAATTTGAATTAAAGCGTAATTGAATAAATTTTAAACCCTTTAAATCTAAATAATAGCCAAGGTCATTTGATACTTTTATGTTGACGATAAATATTAGATAAGGAGAGTCCGATGCGAATACACGAAATTGCCAGCGCTGAGGAGCAGATGGCATTACTGAAATTAATCATGGATAAGACATGGGAAGCGCTGACAGCCCAAAAACGCCAACAAGCCAGTCAGTCTCGGGCTAATGTAATCCCAAAGCCTAAGACACCAACTAAACCTAAGGTTATGAAGGGGCCATATGCCCCACCACCTAAACCGCTACCCAAGCCACAACAAAAGTCATTAACCAAGACATCCCCGCAAAACAATTCTTTCTTATTGCCAAACCCGACAAGTTCAGCGATTAAACCCGTACCGCCTAGAACCCCTCAAGAGATGAAGGCATTCCAAGATCATCTTCGAGGTATTACAAACAAAACCAATCAAACGAATCAAAATCAAGGTTTTATGGCTGGTCAATACCCGAAATAATTTTAAAGATTGAATGATTAATTGGTATAGCAAAAATGAAAAAATGAATTGAGCCGTTATGAAACTGACCCTTAGATTAGAAGTCACAAAAGCCCAGCATTGATTATGGTTATCAAGATATTTAAGTTACCCTTAGAATCTTTTTATGCAATTCAAGCTTAGTCGAACCTATTTGATTGGTTTCTTATTCTTGGGAATTTTTCTCAAGTGCTTGTCCCCATTCCTGCACGCCCATATTGGTGGTGACAATGACTCTGGATTTCATATGTCGGGTTTGAGTGCATTTGATAGCAGACAACTCCTAGATGATGGCAGTCCTGAGTCTGATCCTGACTCTTATGCGGTCACCGTTCAAGAGGCTCGCAAGCATTTTCTAGAGAGCATATTCGTACTCAGTTTTGTTGCAATCGTTCTATTGGTTTTAAAAGATCGTCCCTATATTCGACGAGTTTCGTTTGCCAAGACTTTACTTGTCCCATTTTCGTTTTTCAATCCGAAGTTTCCTCCCCCGGCCCTAGCGCCACCCCTACGCCAATCTATTTAAGCGCTTACCTAAGCGGGTAAGCCAATGGTTGGCAATAGTTCCTAAGAGTTAATCAAACTGTCCTGATCCTTTCATGGGTCTATTGCAACCATCCTTGGCGGTTTCCAAAGAAACCAGTTTGAGTGCCCGTTGGACACGAACTCTGTATGGGGATGTATATGTATTACCAAGATGGCGATGGCATTTATGTGCCAAAAAAGGCAGTGACACACCGTAATGACGAGTTTGTTGAAGATCAATTTGCCCACTTATTTGAAATGCAATCCAAGCATTTTTGGTATCTGGGACGCCACCGATTCTTATTGGAATCACTAAAGCGCCACCAACCAGCGAAGACCTTTTCAGCGATTGACTTAGGTGGCGGATGCGGTGGTTGGGTGCAATACCTCACTCAAAAGATACCCAATCGCTTAACCGATTTGGCATTGGCGGACTCCTCTCGGGTAGCCCTCTCAAATGCCAAAGGGGTTTTGGATGAGGGTGTTGATTTATATCAGGTTGATCTCATGGACTTACAAATGCATGAAAAATGGGATACGGCTTACTTATTGGATGTGATTGAGCATTGTCCGGATGATGTTACCGTCATGCGTGAGGCTGCAAAAGCCCTAAAGCCCGGAGGTAGGCTGTATGTAGCAACTCCGGCTCTTGATTTCTTTTGGTCCTATAACGACGAGTTTGTAAAGCATGTACGCCGCTATGACAAACGAAAATACCAGGAATTGGCAAAAAACTCGGGACTCATCCTCAAAGAAGCACGCTACTTTATGTTTTATTTAAGCCCACTGTATTGGTTGTCCCGCAAAACCCGCCCTAAGCAACTGAATGAGGAGCAAATGGCTAAGCTCTATAAAGAGGAGTACAAAACGCCTCATCCAATCATCAACAATGCACTCAAAGCGGTTTTCTTTGCAGAAACACCGATAGGACATCATTTGTCCTTTCCGTGGGGGACGTCAATATTGGGGGTGTTTGAGAAGCCTAAAACTTAATATATGACCATGAGGCTTTATAAGTATGTATGAAGTGTCGTTTTAAACGACATAACAACTCATTATGGTGGGTGATTAGTAACAAGAATAAAAAGTATTTTTGGGGACTCAGGATTCGAACTAATCTGACCGATGCACCTCAATAAGCAATTTGCGCATAGTTGTTACACGCTAAGGTAAGTTTCTGATTAGACTCAAAATTTTGACCGATGCATCTTGCAAATTTTGCGCACAAAATGTCAGGGGTGGTACAACCGTTTGATTTAAAAGTGAAGTCGAGTCTAGCAAGGGAGCTGAAAATCCTTGTGTCGGTGGTTCGATTCCGCCCCGGGCCACCAAGATTCACTAACCACCTTCGGGTGGTTTTTCTTTTTACACAGCAAACAAGAGTTTCATCAGTATTTAATGGTGTAATAAGCGACAAGAATTACTTATTGGAGAGCTCGTAATGAGAGAAATTTCAATTGATGATTTATCTTCTTTTGGTTTGTTGATCGGATTTATCGTAGTCTTTTTCATATTAATCGTGTATCACGGACTATGTTTGTGGGGTGCTCAATCTATATATCACCGGCACGCTAAAACACTGATTGCCAAAAATCAATACTTCAGAATGGAAATTTTTTTCTTCATGGGCCTATCCGCCCT
>JACCDV010704643.1_pt1 | contig 21078 bp, 28 predicted proteins | sample 7446131 | NCBI WGS metagenome assembly JACCDV01 (sample SAMN15323448, study PRJNA562643) | freshwater metagenome | isolation source: river surface water | place: USA:Blue River Watershed | collected 2017-08-17 | reverse complement strand
CTGGAAACTCTGTTTGAGCCTTTTGCCCGTTTGGCAATGGGTAATTTAAAATCCAAGATGGTTTATTTAGGAGAATTCCGCGACTAGTTCCAGCAGGTTTTTTAAAAACAAGCTCGTGTAAAAACAGATGCTCAGGCATGGTGATAAGGCTCTCCTTTTAAAATACTAAAAGCACGGTACAATTGTTCGAGAAAAATCATGCGCACCATTTGATGCGAAAAAGTCATGTTTGACAAAGACTGTTTGAACTGCGCACGCTCGTAAACTGCCTGACTAAAACCATAGGCGCCACCAATAACGAATACAAAAGCGCCATTGTGCTGCAATTGTTTTTGGGCAATCCATTGTGCAAAATCGACGGAACTGAACTGCTTTCCGTTTTCATCTAACAAAACAACAAAATCGGTAGGAGTAATTTTAGCTAAAATTTGAGCACCTTCTTTTTCTTTGATTTGCGCCTGGCTAAGTGCTTTCGGATTTTTAACGTCTGGTAAATCTAGGCGTTCATAGCTACAATAATGACCCAAGCGCTGTTGGTAGCGCTGTTCTCCAACTTTGAGATCGTCAAAAGCTGTTTTGCCAACAACTAAAAAGCGAATTTTCATGGGTTTATACAGCTACTACACCCTTCAACTCAGGGGCAGCCATTTTAAGTGCTTCTTCTAAACCACCTTTGATGGTCATTTGAGACATTGAGCAGTCGCTACAAGATCCGAGCAAGCGAACTTGCACAACGGCATCGTCGGTAATATCGACGAGCTCCATGTCGCCTCCGTCGGCATGCAAGAAGGGTCTGAGTTGGTCTAGCGCGTCTAGAACTTTACTGCGAAGTGCTTCTTTATCGTTTGTCATGCTTGGTTTTTGCGCGTTGCTACAATGGCATCTAATTCGGATTCAAAGTTATGAACTAATTCATCAAAAGCCTGCGTTGTTGGGTTATTTTGCTGAAAAACAGCAGGTGTACCGGCATCTCCTGCTTCGCAAACACCTTGAACAAGCGGAATACTACCTAAAAATGGAACCTGCATACCTTGCGCTAAATTGCGTGCGCCATCGCGACCAAAAATATAATATTTGTTGTCTGGTAGTTCAGCAGGTGTAAAGTATGCCATGTTTTCAACGATACCGATAATAGGCACTTTAAAGGAGTCCAGTCTGAACATTTGAATGCCGCGACGCGCATCGGCTAAGGCTACTTCTTGCGGAGTACTGACAATCACAACGCCATCCAACGGAACGGTTTGCATTAAAGATAAGTGAATGTCGCTGGTGCCTGGAGGAAGGTCTACGAGTAAAAAGTCGAGCTCGCCCCAATGTGCATCGGTAAACAATTGGGTTAAGGCTTTGGAGGCCATTGGTCCGCGCCAAACTACAGCGTCGTCCTGACTTGTGAAAAACCCAATGGATAATATTTGAATACCATTTGATTCAATTGGCGCAATCAACGACTGCCCGTTGACGTCGGTCATTTTTGGACGCTCGCCAACGAGGTCAAACATGGTTGGCATAGATGGGCCGTGGATGTCTGCATCTACAATGCCAACACGGTAGCCTTTTTTGGTTAGGCCACCTGCTAAATTTGCAGTAATGGTAGACTTTCCAACGCCTCCTTTACCTGATGCAACAGCAATGATGTGCTTGACGTCAGGAAGAATTTTTCTACGGGCGGTTCTGCTTTGAGCATCTAAACCTTGAATTTGGCAATTGATTTGGATTTCTTGACCAAAAACGCGTTTCAAGTTAAACTCAATAGCTTCTTGCATGCGTTTTCGGGCATGTAATGCAGGATTCGAAATCTTTACGCCTAAAGTTAAAGTGGTTCCGTCGATCTCTAATTGCTCAATTAAATTCAGGCTGACCAAATCGTTTTTGAGATCTGGTTCTGTAATTTTGCCTAAAACGGCGAGTACGTCTTCTCTATTGATGCTCATTTTTTCGCTTTAATGGATTGAATGGTGTGGTACATGAAATCTATAACCCTTTTGGTGTCGCCTTGTTCACGGTTCATGATTTCGTAATAGTTTTCATTGATTCGACGTACACTGTAAATGTAAAATCTAGCATTTTTTTGCGCGACAAATTCCCCTTTCACTTTTCTGCGATAAATCAGTAAGTCATCGGTTTGCTTGACAATTTCGATTTCAAAAAACGGATTAGGTTTGAGCAACTTGCGCTTGAATTCTGCAAAACGAAACGCATAATCGCCGTAATCCTCTATGAATAAACTGAAATTTCTCCCGACCTGCAGTGTCCATTTGAACCCGCCAATTTCGTAGGTGACTTGCGGTTTCATGGAAGTGCCGATTCCCGAACTGGCATTTGGTAACATGAGTTCAACTGATAAATCATAAGGGCTCATGTCAAAGGACTGGTATTGCACGTAATCAAAAGCCGGTGATTTGGACTGTTCACATGAACTGAAAATAAGCAACGTAAAAAACAATATGGCCAATCGCATAGGACAAAGATACACTTGGTTTGTCTTTTTTTTACAATTTCGCATTATGGAAAAACAAACTACTTTATTTTCTGGGCTTTTCATCATGCTGTCCATTGTTTTTGGTGCTTTTGGTGCGCACGCGCTCAAAGAAATCCTAGAACCAGCACAATTGCAAACTTTCGAAGTGGGTGTCCGCTATCAAGGTTTTCTTTCGATGGGGGTGCTTTTGCTTGCGCTGAATGCCGAGCGCTTTTCTTTTGAAATGAAAAAAATATTGTGGGCAATGCTCATTGGAATGATTTTGTTTTGCTTTTCTATTTACGGATTGGTACTTGGCCGTCACTTTATTGATCCAAATGCGTTCGGGTTTTTAGGACCAATTACCCCTATTGGAGGTGCAATAAGCATCATTTCTTGGTGTTTATTTCTTTTTCGTCTGTTAAAATACGGACAGCGCTAAAACTTTTTTGCAAATGATGTTTTGTTATTGATGAATAGTTTTTACTTTTGATTAGTTTTTCATCGTAACACCGATTATTTTTTAAACATTATGGCAACACTCACCCTCGGAAGCAAGCTTCCAGCCTTTATTGGCACCGACCAAAACGGCGAATCCATCGACAGCGCATCTTACGCTGGAAAGAACTTAGTTATTTACTTTTACCCTAAAGACGATACTCCTGGTTGCACCGCTCAGGCTTGTAGCATCCGCGACGGCCAAGAAGCCTTACTTGCTGCGCAGGTACATGTCATTGGCATTAGCGCTGATAGCGTCGCTGCCCACACCAAGTTCGTAAATAAGTATCAATTGAATTTCCCTCTTATTTCCGACACTGACAAAACCATCATCCAGCAATTTGGTGTTTGGGGTCCTAAAAAATTCATGGGGCGTGAATACGAAGGCATCCACCGCATGACCTTCATTTTTGACCACACCAACACGCTAATTAAAGTAATTGAAAAACCAAATACGAAAGACCACGCCAACGAAGTTTTGGCTTGCTTTCAGTAGAACGTAAATTGTTTACGTACTTCACCTTGCAACTTTGTAAAAATTATTCACCGAGCCTCGCTCACAACAACAAACGATATGGCTAAAGAACAAAATCTCGAAAAACTCAAAGCGCTCCAACTGACCATGGAAAAGCTAGACAAAGCATTTGGAAAAGGTGCTGTCATGAAACTCGGAGATGCTCCGGTAGAACAAGTAGAAGTAATCCCTACTGGCTCCCTTACACTTGACCTCGCACTAGGCATCAACGGTTATCCCAAAGGCCGCGTAGTAGAAATCTACGGCCCTGAATCATCTGGTAAAACCACCCTTGCAATTCACGCTATTGCAGAAGTGCAGAAACAAGGCGGCATTGCTGCGTTTATAGACGCTGAGCACGCCTTCGATCAATTCTATGCGCAAAAACTCGGCGTAGATATTTCTAATTTATTGATATCTCAGCCAGACAACGGCGAACAAGCACTCGAAATCGCCGACAACCTCATTCGTTCAGGCGCTATCGACCTCATCGTCATTGACTCCGTCGCTGCACTCACACCAAAAGCAGAAATCGAAGGTGAAATGGGTGACTCCCAAATGGGTCTGCAAGCACGATTAATGTCAAAAGCGCTCCGCAAACTTACCGGCTCTATTAACAAAGCTGGCTGCTGTTGCATCTTCATTAACCAGTTGCGCGATAAAATTGGGGTCATGTTTGGCAATCCAGAAACCACTACTGGCGGTAATGCCCTCAAATTTTACTCATCTGTTCGCCTCGATATCCGCCGTGCAACACAACTCAAAGACGGCGAAGATGTCATTGGAAACCGCGTCAAAGTAAAAGTTGTAAAAAACAAAGTGGCTCCACCATTCAGAAAAGCTGAGTTCGATATTATGTACGGCGAAGGCATTTCAAAAGTAGGTGAAATCATCGACCTCGGCGTAGACCTCAACATACTCAAGAAAAGTGGCTCTTGGTTCTCTTATGGAGAAACCAAACTCGGACAAGGACGCGACGCCATTAAATCACTCATTCTAGACAACCCTGAGCTCATGGAAGAACTAGAAGCAAAAATTAAAAATGCGCTCGCAACACCGACTGGTCAGACTGAAGTGTTGCAAGACTAAACCTATCGTTTGGTTGGAAAGCGGCGTTCTTCGGAGCGCCGTTTTTTTTTGCGCAATAAAAAATTAATCACTTCGTTTTTTGCCATTGAGATAAACTTCTTTATCTTCGAAACACTTAAACATAAAAACTATGAAATTTTACCTCTCAATTATCGCTGCTTCAGCATTATTACTTGGCACAACGACAAGCTGCAAGAAAAAAGGTTGTATGGATCAAGACGCCGTCAATTACAACTCAGAAGCAAAAAAAGACGATGGTACTTGTAAATATACACCAACCATCACTGTAAACGGAAACAATCCAGAAAACATCAATGTAGGTGATACCTATACAGACGCAGGCGCAACAGCAACCAACAAAGATGGCTCGTCAGTGAACGTGACTACAAGCAGCCAGGTAGACGCCACCACTAAAGGCACTTACACGGTTACCTATACAGCAACTAATGAGAACGGAAGCGCAACAGCTACACGTACGGTAAATGTAAATATCGGTCAAGACAACTGGCTCGTTACCTGGGCAGTGGCAAGCGATTGCGGCAATGCTTTCCCTTTGACACCAGATCCAGTATTCTCTGCAGGCACTGGTGCTAATGGATTGGTTATCGACAACATGTTCAATATATTTGGTGGTACAGCTAATGCTACAATCAATGGCAATAACATTAACATCCCTAGCCAAACTATAGATGTTACATTTGGTCAGGTTACTTTTTCTGGCGTTGGTAGCATTAACAACCAAGCAAATACAATTACAATTACTTATACCTATGACAACACCATTCCACTTATCGGTGGTCAAGGAACATGTGTTGCAACTTACACGAAGCAATAATTTTAGACTTTCCAAAATGAAAAGGCCTAGATCGGGCCTTTTTTTTTGCGCGTATTACGCGTATTAATAAATGTAGCTTATGTTACAAAGACTACTTTTTCAAATTCCTAAATTTGCTTCATGGGAAAGTTCAATGATATCATCCAAGCCACAACACCGACACTCGTTGACTTTCATGCCACTTGGTGTGGGCCTTGCAAAATGATGTCACCGGTTCTCGAACAATTGAAGAAAGCATACGGCGATAAAGTCAGAATTCTCAAAATTGATGTCGATAAAAATCCAGATCTTGCCGAACGTTTCAAAGTGAAAGGTGTCCCGACGCTTGTCCTCTTTAAAGAAGGAAAACTACTATGGAGAGAAAGCGGTGCCTTTCCACTACCTACCCTCAAACAAAAAATTGGCGGTTTTTTATAAGTAAATTAAAAAAAGGGTTGCATAACGTAACCCTTCTTTTTTAAATACGTATTTGCTTTCCTAGGCGGAAAACTATACTTTTGCCGACGTAAAATTTAATCAAATTAACAAATCAGTATGGAATCAATGATGATTTATGTGCCAATAGTAATGGCAATTATCGGATTACTATTTATGGCAATGAAGCGCTCTTGGGTGTTAAAGCAAGATGCAGGTGATGGTAAAATGAAAGAAATTTCAGACTACATCTACGAAGGTGCACTCGCCTTTTTGAAAGCAGAGTACCGACTTTTAGCCATTTTTGTAATCATTTCAAGCGTTGTTTTGGCAGGAATTACCTTCCTTCCAGGTGTCAAAACGCATTTATTAATTGTAGTTGCCTTTATTTTCGGTGCTATTTTCTCTGCTTTGGCAGGAAACATGGGGATGAAAATTGCTACCAAAACGAACGTTCGCACCACGCAAGCTGCACGTACTAGCCTTCCACAAGCCTTGAAAGTTTCTTTCGGTGGTGGAACCGTTATGGGCTTGGGTGTTGCAGGTTTGGCTGTATTGGGCTTAACTGGCTTCTTCATTTTATTCTATAACATCTTCATGGGAGGTCATTGGACCAACTCTGAGCAAATGACTGTTGTACTCGAAACCCTAGCTGGTTTTTCTTTGGGTGCTGAGTCTATCGCTTTGTTTGCACGCGTAGGCGGTGGTATTTACACCAAAGCTGCTGACGTAGGTGCTGACCTCGTTGGTAAAGTTGAAGCTGGAATTCCTGAAGACGACCCGCGCAATCCTGCAACGATTGCAGATAACGTTGGCGACAACGTAGGTGATGTAGCCGGAATGGGCGCTGACCTCTTCGGTTCTTATGTAGCAACAGTATTAGCTGCTATGGTACTTGGTAATTATGTCATCAGCGACATGGGTGGTATCAAAGACGCGTTTGGCGGCATTGGCCCAATCTTGTTGCCAATGGCTATTGCTGGTTTCGGTATCTTGTTCTCTATCATCGGTACCATGCTCGTAAAAATCAGCTCTGATACGGCGAAAGAAGCCGAAGTTCAAAAAGCGCTCAACATCGGAAACTGGGTTTCTATTGCCCTTACCGCTGTTGCTTGTTTCTTCTTGGTTCAATACATGTTGCCTGGAAAAATGCAAATGACTTTCTTTGGTGAAGGAATGAAAGACGTTTCTTCTATGAGTGTATTTTATGCAACACTCATCGGCTTGTTTGTTGGTGGTGCTATTTCTTCCGTTACTGAATACTACACAGGTTTAGGTACTAAGCCAGTCTTGAAAATCGTTCAAAAATCTTCTACTGGTGCCGGAACAAACGTCATCGCAGGTTTGGCTACGGGTATGATTTCTACTTTCCCAACTGTATTGTTGTTTGCTGCTGCAATTTGGTCTACTTATGCACTTGCAGGTTTCTATGGTGTTGCACTTGCTGCTTCAGCCATGATGGCAACAACTGCTATGCAATTGGCTATCGATGCATTTGGACCTATCTCAGACAACGCTGGTGGTATTGCTGAAATGAGCGAACTTCCAAAAGAAGTACGTACCCGCACAGACATCTTGGATTCAGTTGGTAACACCACTGCCGCAACAGGTAAAGGTTTTGCTATTGCATCCGCTGCACTTACTTCATTGGCTTTATTTGCTGCCTACGTTACCTTCACAGGAATCGACGGTATCAACATCTTTAAAGCACCTGTTCTAGCCATGTTATTCATTGGTGGAATGGTTCCGGTTGTATTCTCTGCTCTTGCCATGAACTCAGTTGGTAAAGCTGCTATGGATATGGTTTATGAAGTGCGTCGTCAGTTCAAAGAAATTCCAGGAATCATGGAAGGTACTGGTAAACCAGAATATGGCAAATGTGTAGAAATTTCTACCAAAGCTGCACTTCGCGAAATGATGCTCCCTGGTATCCTTACAATTGGTTTACCTATTGCTATTGTATTGCTTGGCAAATTGGTTTACCCTTCTGACAACCAATTGATCGCCGAAATGCTTGGTGGTTATATGGCTGGCGTAACAGTTTCTGGTGTACTTTGGGCAGTTTTCCAAAACAACGCCGGTGGCGCTTGGGACAACGCTAAAAAATCTTTCGAAGCTGGTGTTGAAATCAACGGCGAAATGACTTACAAAGGTTCTGATGCTCACAAAGCAGCCGTAACTGGCGACACCGTTGGTGACCCATTCAAAGATACTTCAGGTCCTTCTATGAATATCTTGATCAAATTGACATGCTTGATTGGTTTGGTGATCGCTCCTATTTTGGGCAACGGCGCCGAAACAACGAAAAAAGAATGCAAAGCTGGCACAGAATGCCAAATGAATGGATCTTCATGTGAGCAAGACACAAAATGTTCAACAGACGAAGCAGCTTGTTGCGATAAAAAATAAGCTAGCGCTGTTCATATTTAGCAAAAGCCACCTCAACAGGTGGCTTTTTTTTATCTTTGAATGTGCTCAAAAACAAAGATTTTTTCCAAGACGTTTACGACGTTGTTCGACTCATTCCAAAAGGTAGGGTAACGACTTACGGAGCCATAGCCAATTATTTAGGAAACAAACAAGGGGCTCGAATGGTGGGGTGGGCCATGAATGCCAGCCATGCTCTGACTGATGTTCCAGCACACCGCGTTGTGAATAGAATAGGATTACTGAGTGGCAAGCATCATTTTGATGGTCCCAATCAGATGGAACTGCGCTTACAGGAGGAAGGAATAGAAGTCTTTCAAAACCAAATTCAGAAGTTTGAAAAAGTTTTTTGGGATCCACACCTAGAATTAGGCCTGCCTTAAAGGATTCTATTAATTTTGTCCAAACAATTTTTGACTATGAAATTTGCCACTAAAGCCATCCATGCGGGTGTACACCCTGATCCTGCAACAGGAGCGATCATGACACCGATCTACCAAACATCTACTTATGTTCAAGAAGGCGTCGGGAACCACAAAGGCTATGAATATTCGCGTACACAAAACCCTACGCGTCATGCGCTCGAAAAAAACATCGCAGCCATTGAAAACGGCAAGCACGGTGCTTGTTTTGGATCTGGCATGGCAGCCATAGATTGCGTCATTAAAATGCTGAATCCCGGTGATGAAATCATCTCTACCAATGACCTCTACGGCGGATCTTACCGCATCTTTAATACCATTTTTGCTAAATATGGTCTAATCTTTCATTTCGTAAATATGCAAGACCCCTCAGCGGTCGAAGCTTTAGTCAATGAAAAAACCAAACTCATTTGGGTGGAGACACCAACCAACCCAATGATGAACATCATCGATATCAAGGCAATGGCAGCTATTGCGAAAAAAGCAAATGCCATGTTATGTGTCGACAACACTTTTGCTACACCTTATTTGCAAAATCCGCTGGACCTCGGCGCCGATATGGTCATGCATTCAGTTACTAAATATTTAGGTGGGCATTCAGATGTTGTGATGGGTGCTTTAGTTTGCAACGACGACGCCCTAGCAAACGAAATGTACCGCATTCAAAACTCATCTGGCGCTGTAACTGCCCCAATGGACTCTTTCTTGGTTTTGCGCGGTATCAAAACACTACACCTGCGCATGCAACGCCATTGTGAGAACGGTGAAAAAATCGCTCGTTTTTTAGTGGCGCACCCAGCTATTGACAAAGTTTATTGGCCTGGTTTTGAGACGCATCCAAATCACCACGTGGCAAAAGCACAAATGCGTGGCTTTGGCGGCATGATTTCCTTTACGCTCAAAGGAAATCAATTAGAAGACGCACTCAACTTAGTGAAGAAAGTAGAGATATTTGCACTTGCCGAATCTTTAGGTGGGGTTGAATCACTTATTGGGCATCCGGCTACCATGACTCATGCGTCCATTCCAAAAGAAGTGCGCGAAAAAAGCGGTGTCGTTGATTCATTGATCAGACTCAGTGTTGGCGTAGAAGACGCCGAAGACCTGATCGCTGATTTACAGCAAGCTTTAGCTTAATATTGGCTTAGAGCAAGTCAAGGCTCTTAAAGAACTGCTCTTTTTTAGCGGGTGACAGCGGAATTGAGGACCCATCCTTTAAAATCACGGATCCACCGTCGTGCTTGTCATAACGCTCCACATAATTGAGGTTGATCAAATGCGACTGATGCACTCGGAAAAAAGAAAAGCCAGAGAGCATGGTATCGTAGTCCTTTAATGTTTTTGAAACCAGGATTTTCTTACCATCAGTGAGGTAAAAAAACGTGTAGTTCTTATCTGCCTCGCAATGCACGATGTCGTCAATTTCAATGACAAATATGCTTTCTTGGGTTTTAAGTACCAACTTGCGTTTGTGGTTAGGCTGAACATTGTGTTGTAAGGCCTGAAACTGTGCGTCGTCTTTTCTGTGCTCAACTACTTGTAATGCGTTGGTCATGGCCGTGTGGAGCTCTTCCGCATCAATCGGCTTGAGGATGTAATCTAAGGCTGAGAACTTAATGGCCTGAACTGCAAATTCTTGAAACGCCGTAATAAAGATCACTTCAAATTGCTTGTACTTCACATTTTTCAGTACATCAAACCCATTGCCATCAGGCATTTGAATGTCCAGTAAGACGATGTCAGGCTGAATATCTTCAATGGCCTCAATTCCAGAAGCGACATTTTCGCCATCTATATACACACTCAAATTCAAATCAAAGGATTCCAGCATTTTGCGAATGAAGGTCCTGGTAGGTTTTTCATCATCGATGATCAGTACTTTTCGACTCATGGCACTTTTAGTTTTATTGTTCGGTTTCGTACTTCAGGGGCAAGACAAGGGTTACAGCAGTTCCTGTTTCGTTAACAGGGTCTAAATCATTGATTGTCAAGCTGCCATTAAATTTATACTTTTTATTTAGAATAGCGATGCGTTCACTCGTAATATCAATAGCCATACTTTTATGTGACTTCAATTTCTTGGTTTGAGCCGATTTTTTTCTACCTACCCCGTTATCCTGAATTTCAATAAGCAGTTGTCCCTCTTGCGCGTGCATAGAAACAGTGATTTTTCCGCCGTTTACTGTATGCAATTGCCCATGCTCGATGGCATTTTCAATAAAAGGCTGTGTAATCATTGGTGACACCATGGCCTTATTGAAAAGTAAATCATCGCTAACCGTGAGCTCGTATTCAAAACGATTCTCAAAGCGCATTTTTTGAGCCGTGAGGTATTTATCGAGGATTTCGCGCTCTAATTCAATCGGAATAAACTCTTTTGGAGAGTTCTCTAGGATCAAGCGCATCAGGCGTGAAAAATTCACTAGAAATTGTGAAGACTTAGCAGGGTCGTTTTCATAGATATAACTCTGAATTACAGACATGGCGTTAAAGACAAAATGAGGATTCATTTGTGTTCGCAATAAAGTTTGAGACAACTCGGCCTCTCTTTGCTCTTGTTTGGTTTTGATTTGCTGCATCCGGAGCACATAAATGACAACACCAAAAATGATGGCGACTATAAAAATGATAGAAATAAACAATTGACGGTCCCGTTGGAGCTCAACAATTTCTCGTTCCTTTTGAGCACGCTCAATAGAGGCCTGCTGATTGACAATGAGGCGTTCGCGTTCTTCACGCAAGTTGGCGGCTGCCATTTCCTCAATGCGTGCTGCACTGCGCCAAACTGGGCTATTTTCAAGCCAATTACTGTATTGCTGCTGGTATTGGTAAGCTTGAGCAAGCTGCCCTGTTTTACGTGCAATTTCGGCTAAAGCACGATACGTATTGGCAATTTTTGGGCGGATCAACGCTTCGGAAGGCAGGCTCTTTAGGCTTGATTCAAATGCAGATTTTGCTGCGCGGTATTGATTTAAGCTCATGAGGTACTGACCGTATTCAAAATACAATTCTGAGGCAAAGAGTGCATCTGTTGAAGCATTCGTCTTGGCCAACAAACTCGCAAAAGGAAGATCTACCCTGCCTCCAGTCAGTTGCAACGCGGAAATCATGAGTAACCTAGCTCTGTTTTGATACCTTTGATTGCCGACATCTTCAAAGAATCGATAGGCCAGCCCTGCCATTGCACTGGCTTTCACAGGTAAATTGCTGCCCAAATAATAGCGCCCGAGTAAATAATTGGTATACGCCTGACCTCGATTGTCTTTATTGACTTTTGCGAGGTCTTGGGCAAGTTTCAAATAAGTAAAAGCCTGATTATAATTCTTGACATCAATAGAAATACTGGCAATAAGCAAGAGCGGACTTAATTTGAAATAATCCAATTGTGCTTCCTCTGCGAGTTGCAAAGAATTGATGGCCCTTTGAACAGCTTGTTCGAAAAGATTGAACTGCCAATAAACTTCGGCTTGCTGCTGCATAGCGTCGATGAGCACCCATTTTTTATCGGCGCGTTTGGCATGTTGCAAGGCCATGTTACTTGCCCAGACGGCCGAATCTTTCTGAAAGGTAGAGGTAAAATTCTTGGCAATCTGCAGGTAAAGGGCGGTTTGTTCGCGGTGCTTCAAAACACGGTTAGCCTTGGCGATAAGCGTACGATAATGATACTCCTTTCCCTTTGAAATAGCGCAACCTAAAAGTTGCTTTCGCCAGGCGGCATTTGGATTTTTGAAGGAATACTGCGCTAATTTTTCATTGAAAATTTTACTTAATAGTATGTTGTTGCCAAGATAGCGCGCGCGTTCAGCTTCTACCAGAGATATCAGGGCTTGATTTTCAATTCCAGAATACGCTTTTCTTTGCCCAATTAACAATTGAACCTCTTTTTGCCACTCACTGCGGTTGCGCTCATAAATAACATCGATGAGATGCAACCTAATTTGTAGCTGTGACGTCTTGTTTTTTGTGCTTTGTAGGTCTTGACGCAACTGTTTTTCGGACTGCGCGTTGAGCTGCATACCTAAAAAGACACTTACTATTAGAAAAAACAAGCTTACCTTTGACCTCAACAACGAATATACAAAATTCATACGCATGCGTCTCACAACTACATTAATTGCCTTTTTAATCGGATTTTTATTCAGCTTCAACAGTTGGGCGAGCCACATTATCGGAGGTGAAATCTACTATGATTCTTTAGGTAACAACCAATACAAAATCACCATTGAAATTTACCGCGATTGCAACTCGGCCACAGGCTTTGATAACCCCTTGAACTACACCATTTTCATGGCTGATGGCAGCATATATACAACGCGTTATATCCCCCCATTTTCACAAAACATTTTACCAATTGTCTATGACGACCCTTGTGTGACCGTTCCAAACGACATTTGTGTAGAGCGTGCGATTTACATAGACACCGTTACCTTACCATTCAGCGTGCAAGGCTATTATGTTTCCTACCAGCGCTGCTGCTGGACCGGCGCCATTGACAACATCGTAGATCCGGCAAGCAATGGAATTACCCTTACCACCTTTATACCGGGCTCTGCCTTAGTAGGCGTCCACAACCAAGGGGCGCGCTTTATCAATTATCCGCCACTCATTTTGTGTTCGCAAAACACACTCGATTTCGACCACGCAGCCTTTGACCCAGACGGCGATTCCTTGAGTTACGAACTCATGGCGCCTTTGCTAGGTGGTAGCATTGCCAATGTTGTTCCAGATCCTGAAGATGCCGCGCCGTATAGTCCAGTAAGTTGGAATCCAACTTTTACCGAAACCGTTCCCTTTGGAGCAGGTTCAAACATCACCATTGACCCCGTTACCGGTTTTATGACCTTTACTCCAAACCTCATTGGTAGTTTTGTAGCTGGTGTAGCCGTCAAAGAATGGCGCAATGGCGTGCTCATCAATACCAAAATCAGAACTTTCGGCTACCGTGTGGTCGCTTGCCAAGTAGAGGTACCGATAGAAGTTGATGTCACTGGGCCTACCCAGCTCATCGAAGACTGCGGTTTTGCCGGCTTTGTCGTGACCCGCACCGATCTCTCTTCAAACTTAGTTGTTCAAATTAGCTTGAGCGGAACTGCCATCAATGGCGACGACTACCCGTTTATCGATGACACCCTCGTGATTCCTGCAGGTGTTGCATCAGACACTATCGGCATTTCAGCGTTTTTAGATGGTCTGCCAGAAGGAACCGAAACCGTTTTCTTCAACGTTATTTTACCGAACCCTTGCGACGGCACCTTTGACACCACATCTATCTCCCTCAATATTATTGACTACACCCCATTGACAATTACGGCTGTAGACTCTTTAAATGTTTGTGCTGACTTTGGGCAAGGAACCAATATTTGGTGTAATGTTCAAAACGGAATTTCTCCGTACAGTTATGTCTGGGGGCCAGGCGGTTTCCCTAACAACGACACCGTTTATGTGCAACCAAGTATCCTACAACCTAACCTCAACAACTTCCAGGTTTACGTCATGGACCAATGTGCCAAAACCATCACTTCACCAAACATCCGCGTTTATAACCAGTGTCCGTTGGTGGTGCCGAATATCCTGACGCTCAACGACGACGGCACCAATGATCTATTAGTCATCAAAAACTGGGAAGATTACGACCAAGTGAGCATCCAAATCTTTAACCGTTGGGGCAACCTCATCTATGAAAAAGACAACTACCTCAACGACTGGAACGGCACCGATATGAGCGGTAAAGCGCTAGAAGAAGGCGTTTACTTCTACATGGCTACGCCAAAAAGTGAGAAATACGAATACGACAACACAGAGAAAACATTGTATACCTTACACGGTTTTGTACATCTCGTCAAACCATAAAGCAAATTAAATGCAATAAAAAAGGCGAGCCGTTGGCTCGCCTTTTTTGTGGTTGCAAATTTTGAACTTAGTCAATAGAATAAATAACACCAACGTGTAAACCTACAGAGGCCGCATTGGATTTGCTGTATGGATTGTACAAGTCTAAATCAGATCCTAAAGCGTCAACGCCTTTTGCATCAGCTGTGCTGTACATTAAGCGCGCGCTTACTGAAACCAAGACAGGTAAGTCAAGAATGCCAAAACGACCACCAACGCCAACCATGTAACCCATGAAGTTTTGGTATTGGTTGGTAACATCCAACGATGCCGGCGGATCAATTAGAAAGTTGCTATTTGTGTAGGTAGCACTTTTAACGTTGTGCATCACAACACCAAATTCTCCAAAAGAACCTTTGGAATCACCCAAACGCAAGTAAATAGGAATTTGAGTAGTTTTTAAATCAACATTTGAAGTATAAGCTCCGCCGATCACTACTTGGTCTCCTTGGTAACCAGCCTTGAAATTTCCCATGAGGTATTCAACACCCAAGCCAATTTTTCCAAAATTAACCGTACCAGCGAGTCCGTAGTTTGAACTAAATGCCACATCGTAATCTTGAGACGCGCCAAGGTCAGAAATGTTTTTGTTGAACATACCCGTTGCGCTATACGCATATTTAGCGGCTACATCAAAGGTGAGCGTTTGGGCTTTTGCCGCTCCTACACAAGTTAGAATTGAAAGAGAAAGGAATAGTTTTTTCATAGTTTACAGTTTTTGCGTTCTAATAGTTAGACAAAATAAAACAAAAAAATGAAATGCGTAACTTTAGTACATGAAGTTCATCTACCTTACCCTGTTCGCTACCTTCTTTTTAAGTGTACTCGGACGCGCCCAATTCATCGAAACCGATGAAGGCAAATACTTCGGCTCAGACATCAGCCAAACTGACCTCGACCTGCTTTTTGCAACTAACCCCAACCTTGATTGGCTAGCTTTTGATTACAAAGACACCTCCCTTACGCTTCCCAATTTCAAAACATTAGATATTCTCGCCATCGAGAGTGAGGTACTCAAAAAGATAGTTTTCCCGGACACCATTTTAGAACTTGGCCTCATCGATTTCAATATCCCAAATCTAACATCCATCACGGAACCAGTTGCGCCAAATCTATTTCAAATCACCCTCTACGCTTCCCTCGATAGCCTACCTAACTTTATCTGCACCTCACCCGAACTCTCGTTGGTAGACATCAAAAACTACAAAGACATCATGTGGCCCGACTGCATGGAAGACCGCTTCGTCAACGGCCCTTTTGAACTCTCCAGTTGCGAAATCTTAGACGGTAGAGACGGCAACATCATCTCCAAAATCGTCAGCCCAGACAACGTCAATGACGAATGGCTCGAAGCCTCCGACGACATGAGCCCAGAAGAACTCGAAGAATTCCAAAAAGGAATGCAAAGCACTGGGCGGATGATTACGCTGATTCGCCGAGCAAGTGGTATTTTATTGGCTGGTGTGGTGTTTTTGATTTGGAAGTCGTAATTATGAAATCAAATCTATCCTTTCAGGAAAGAGCAAAGTTAGAAATATTCAACGCTACTAGGTAGTATTACTGAATTATATTAATCTGATAACAAGTAAGTTTGTTGCTCTGAATATATTTTTTTAAGTAATTTTGTCCTATGGATAACACCGCCAATCATCGTTCAAGTTTAAAGCAAACTCTTCCGTCTCAAGCAGAAGGCAAAACGCTTTTAACAAAAGAATTAATGAAAAGCAACAAAGTTCCGGCCCGTAAACTGAACAAGCTTCACCCTAATGGCCAACGATCCATTTTGTTGGTGAGGTGATCATCAAATCACTACCCTACCCCATAAAATTTATTCAGAGAAAGCAAAAATTTAAGTGCTTATTTACTCTTAAATAAAGCAAACACAAATCCCCAAAAATTAAAAAAGGTTATTGTAAACATGATTCAACACGAATTCGAGTTCATGGATAACTTATAATTGGCTGGTGTGGTGTTTTTGATTTGGGCGAATTAAGAAATTGAGCGGCTTGTCCTTAAAATTACTTAACATCCCACCAGCCTTTTAGGCTATTTTTGGTGATGGAAAAATCGTAATTTTGCAATGTCTCAAGGATTAAAAGATGAAATCAAATCTATCATTTCAGGAAAGAGCAAAGTTAGGTATGGAAGCACTATCCAAGCAGCCTCCAACTACCTTAAAAGAGGCATTAGCTCAAGTTGCATTTCTCAAAAGCACAAGCACTTCAAAAGGGAAGAGGAAAAGATCTTAAGGAGTTACATTGCGGAAAACAAATTATGGTTAAAGAATATTGACTTTAATTTATATGTAAGTGAGGGGGCCGAACAAAGGGTATACTTATTTAATGAAAGCTTTGTACTTAAATTAAATGACAGCATTTACTATGAATCATGGCAGGATTACTTCACAAACCTTTTACTACATAACTTTTTCTTCTATGATACAGCCTACGAACTAATTGGATTTTATGAAAATAATCCAAAGATCTACGCAGTTGTTAGACAATCCATAATAAGGATAACCAACAAAACAGATTTATTTCAGGTAAGACATTTTATGGAATCAAATAAGTTTGAAGTAATTCGAAACAATGATTATTATAACCGAGAATTAGGAATAATTATTGAAGATCTTCACGATGAAAATGTACTAACACAACACGGGATTCTATACTTTATCGATACCGTTTTCTACTTAACGGAATCCTTTTGGAAAACTGAAAACTAAACTACTCATACATGAAAACACAACCAAGAGAAAACTGGGCCCTAGCCTTCCAAGAAATGCACGCCAATGGCGACGACATCTTACTCATCGACGACGTCTTTGCCGATGAAGCGTTTGAAGAATGTGAGGAGGATGGGGAATAAAAAAGCCCCTTTCGGGGCTTGGATATTACTGCTTCACAAACGGTATCGTCTGTTCCTTCAATTTCTACTGATAATTTCTACCTAGAAGAATTCGTAAGGTAGGGTTATTATTCAACGATAGAATGACGAGGTCAAAAGTCAGTGCAATTATTTCATCATCTGATTAATTTCAACCATATCAGTAGAAATAACCTTTCCTTGATCACCTTGGTAACTTGTAAAGCATCCACCTTGTTCACGCAAAACAAATTTTACTGCGATATATGAACCGATTTTAAGGTCGTAAATTTCTTTAGGATTATCAAATTTCACTTGTACATCTTGTACTCCTTCTAAATCAGTATTTATAGAAAGAACATCATCGTCAATTAATTCGATAATTCCAATATAGTTAACCCATTTATCCTTGTATTTAGTATTGAAAATGTCTTCTCTTTTACTTTCTGAATTAGAACTTTCACATCCGCATTCAGCATCCATTTGAATATATGTTTCTTTAGATACTCCTCTTATTTCTGAGCCCCCGCATGACGAGATGAGTAAGCTGATTGTTAGAAATGCAAAAAGTGTTTTAAATGATCTAGTTTTTTTCATGTCGTAATTTTTAAATTGTTCCTTTTAAATTAAATTGAATTGTTAAAAATTTGGTAATCTATTTATTAAGCTAATTTGTTTTAGTTGACAATTTGATCAATAGAAAACTCTCCATTTATCTTCCTTGTTGATTCACAATCACTATTATTTGGCCCAAGCATGATATTTTCTCCAACAATTGAGTAGTTTCCCTCACCGACACAACCATACGGTTGTGAAATCAAATATCGATTCTCAGATTTAAACTTTATCTTATGGTATGTATCAAAGGTATATGTGGTGCCAATATTAATTTTGCTGACCTCCTTTTTGGGCTCTTCCTTAATTTCTCGATTAACTACAGAATCATTTATCTCTTCGGATTTAGATTTTGAACTACAACCCATTAGATTTATTGATGCCATAATGGCAAAACTCAAGATTACTTTTTTCATATATATTATTTAACTTTTACTTTGCTTACGGCGATATCAAAATTGAAAATACGGATGGATTTATCATTTTAATCTGATTTTTTTGGGGTTAATAAAGGCAATAAAATCTATACTATTTATGTGCCAGTGTTGGAAATATTAACCCGAATACCTAATTAATTCCGTTTCTTTTGGCCTCCTCGATCCTATCTATTTCACTCTGGCCATAAGTATCATTTACGCCATAATGTATAATCTTACCCCCTCTTGTCTCAACGCTAATTTGATCAAAATAGAAAAGTGTTTTCTTCATGAGATATACGCTTAGAATTACAAATACCAAACCTAAAATGAGAGAAACCATTCCACTCATAAAAATCCATCCAAACATCATTCCTGCCAATCCTAATGTTAGGCACAATATACCTAACAAATAAGTACTTGGGTATTCTTCTATGGCAACTCTTTTGTATCCTAATGAAGCTATATCTTCAAACAAGACACTTTCTTGTCCTGAAACTGTTTTAATTCTTAATTTATTACCATCAATGGTACATTGGTCTTTAATTTCCATGTTCTTATTATTTGTTTTTATATTTTTCTTTTTCCAATAATGCAGGGCTTACTAAATTTTGATTACTTGATAATTCAATGAAATCAGTTCTATTAATTTGTTGGGTCATCAGCATAACACTGCATATCACAATAGATACGACCAAATGCCTCATAAGGAGACCCGGAAATTTCTGAACCACAGGTTTGACAATAGGCAGAAGGCTGGATATCAACTTCTTCTTGCTCTTCTTCCTGTTGAACTTCTTGTTGTTCAGATTGAACTTCCACACTCTCATTTTTAACTTCTTCCGATGAAGATTTTGGTTTTGAGTTACAACTCATTAATCCAATTGATGCCAAAAGGGCTAAACTTGCAATTACCTTTTTCATACATATTATTTAACTTTTACTTTACAAACAGCGCTGTCGAAACTGAAAATCCACACGCCTTTATCATATTCATTAGATTCATATTGTGTGAGCCAAATGACACCATCATTTTGACAATCCTTTCGCCCGCACATCATTGACCCTTGGCCATAACCTATTGGTTCAACATGCCTAACATAAGACTTGGTTCTTTCTTTCGGAGGCTGTTCTAAACATCTACAAATTGCCATTCAACATAATTTAAAATACCATTTTCAAGACTTTCTTCGCCTATCCAACTCTTCATTCCATTTGCTATTTTTCTGGACAACTTCGTTTGCTATTTCATCGATATTTGCCGCACTTTGTTTTTGATTCCGTCGTGAAGTAAACCATCCTTCAATTGATTCTTGAATTTCAATTGATTTACGAACTTGCCAAACCTTTACGAAGGTGCCCCAGAAACTCATTATTTCTGGTGAAATGCTGTTAATGTATCTTCAACTTTTGCAACAAATTCCGCAACTTCAATACTATTTGAATTTGCTTTGTCAAACATGAAATCTCTATTGCCTCCCGTCATCATGATGCGAACTGCTGATTTCAAAGTTGGTTTTGCGTATCCATTCAATTTATATAATCCAAAACCTGCCATGCCAGCTCCTAAAAGCAAAGTTCCGAAACCAATACTAGGGTCTACTTTTAGGAAATATAGACCTCCTAAAAAGAAAAATGAGCCGGAGACAATAAGATTGATAAAGCCTACCCTGGCCTTTTTAAAGGCAGTCATTTCTTCATTTAATTTATCAACCAAATCAATTACCCCAATCCCATCGATAGAACGTAATGCAAAAGTTTCTGATGATGTTGAAGTGTTGATGAAAAGTTTTTCATCTGTGAGTTTTATTTGTAAACCCTCTGTCTGTAATTGGCTAATTGTGGTACTCATATCGTAATTTTTTCACCAAATATATGTATTTACATATTTTTACAAGAAAAAAATAAGATATTTATGTTCTTACATAAGCCTTCTCCTATTTTAAAGTAGGAACTTCGACTTATGTCTATACATACCGACGAAGCGCTTCTAAAGCTTATTGGCAAAAGGATTCGCGAGATTCGAAACGAGAAAAAAATGTCACAGAAAGACGTTGCTTTTAGGATCGGTATGGAAACTTCAAATTTTTCGGTAATTGAGACGGGGAAGTCGAATCCGCAGTTGTTGACTTACGCACGGATTGCTGCTGCGCTAGGGGTTGACTTGCGTTTGTTTTTCGATTTTGAGCCACCTTTTGATTACAAAGCCTTTGGTGAAGAACCCGCGACGTACAGTCCGCGAAAGCATGTGAGGTAGTTGCCCTTGTAATAGCCAATATATTAGCTAAAAACGGGATAAATTGCTTGTTTTAGCTAATATATTAGACATTAATTGAAATAATAAATAACAACTAAAACCCCACAAAAACAAAAAACCCCACATTGCTGTGAGGTTTCATTTCTTGTGATCCCGTTTGGATTCGAACCAAAGACCTACTGCTTAGAAGGCAGTTGCTCTATCCAACTGAGCTACGGGACCGTTTGTTGCAAAAAGGGAATTTACAACTTATATAATCAAAAAAGGGGGATGATTGCTCATCCCCCTTGTCGGGGCGGCAGGATTCGAACCTGCGACCTCCTGGTCCCAAACCAGGCGCGATGACCGGACTACGCTACGCCCCGAACTGAAGTTCGAT
>JACCDV010148230.1_pt1 | contig 21082 bp, 15 predicted proteins | sample 7446131 | NCBI WGS metagenome assembly JACCDV01 (sample SAMN15323448, study PRJNA562643) | freshwater metagenome | isolation source: river surface water | place: USA:Blue River Watershed | collected 2017-08-17 | reverse complement strand
TATGTCTGTTTTAAGCGGTAAAAAAATCTTGCTAGGTATATCTGGTGGTATAGCTGCTTATAAAACAGCCAATTTGGTTAGATTACTTATAAAAGCAGGTGCACAAGTACAAGTTGTAATGTCGCCTGCTTCTTTGCATTTTGTTACTCCGCTAACTCTTGCAACACTTTCTAAAAATCCAGTTTATTCTTCTTTTTTTGATGAAGAAGAAGGTACTGGTGAATGGAATAACCATGTAGAATTAGGTTTGTGGGCTGATGTAATGCTTATTGCACCAGCTACAGCTAATACCCTTTCTAAAATGGCCAATGGTAATTGCGATAATTTATTAATTGCCACTTATCTTTCTGCTAAATGTCCAGTTTATTTTGCTCCAGCAATGGATTTGGATATGTACAAGCATCCTTCAACTTTGGATAGTTTTCAAAAACTAAAGACATTTAGTAATATCATGATTCCTGCTGAAAGCGGTGAATTAGCAAGTGGTTTAGTAGGCGAGGGAAGAATGGCAGAGCCTGAAAATATTGTTGCCTTTTTAGAAAATGATATTGCTTCTAAATTGCCATTAAAAGGTAAAAAAATTCTAATTACTGCTGGACCTACATACGAAGCAATTGATCCGGTTCGATTTATTGGAAATCATTCTTCCGGTAAAATGGGATTTGATATTGCAAACGAAGCTGCAAATTTGGGTGCAGAAGTGATACTTATTTCTGGCCCCACGCACTTAAACGTAAAAAATACTTCAATTCATCTTGTTCGCGTTACATCGGCTCAAGATATGTATGAAGCTTGTCACGAATATTATAATGAAGTAGATGTTGCTATAGCGGCGGCGGCAGTTGCAGATTATCGTCCAAAAAATATTGCTCATCAGAAAATAAAAAAGAATGAATCTTCGTTTTCTATAGAGTTAGAGAAGACAAAAGATATCTTAGCTTCTCTTGGAGAGCTAAAGAAAACTCAGTTTTTGATTGGTTTTGCATTGGAAACAGAAAATGAAATTGAGCATGCTAAGCAAAAAATTCAGAAAAAAAACTTAGATTTGATTGTTTTAAATTCATTAAATGATAAAGGTGCTGGTTTTGGTCAACCAACCAATAAAGTAACTTTTATATCAAAAGATTTTGAAATTGAACCAAAAGAGTTGAAATCAAAAGAAGAAGTTGCAAAAGATATTATTAATAAGGTAATTCAATTTTATAATGCGTAAGATAATACTAGTTTTATATATATTATTTTCAATAACTAATGGGTTTTCTCAGGAGTTAAATGCAACTGTTTCTGTTAACTATCAACAAGTAGCAAATGGAAATCCTCAGTTGTTTAAAAATTTAGAAACACAAGTAAAAGAGTTTTTAAATACTACAAAATGGACTACGAAAGAATTTACCGATGTTGAAAAAATAGATTGTAATTTTTTTATCAATATTAGTTCTTACGGTTCTAATAATTTTGAAGCAACGCTACAAGTTCAGTCTTCAAGACCAGTACACAATTCAACATTGTCAACTCCAGTTTTAAATATAAACGATAAAAATTTTACTTTTAGATTTATTGAATTTGAAAATTTAATTTACGATCAAAATAGTTTTAGCTCTAATTTAGTTTCCGTTTTAGCTTTTTATTCAAATTTAATCATTGGTTTAGATCAAGATTCTTTTTCAGAATTAGGTGGAACCGAATATTTTCAAATTGCATCCAACATAGTTAATGTGGCTCAAACAAGCGGATTTAAAGGATGGAATCAGTCAGAAGGTAATAATAATAACCGAAATTTTTTAATTTCAGACATATTATCTAATACATTTTCACCATTCCGAATTTCATTATATCAATATCACAGATTAGGATTAGATTTAATGTCGGAAGATGTAAAAAAAGGAAAAGAAGGAGTTATTAAAGGAATTAATGTATTAGCAGAAATTCAAAAAGTTAGACCTAATGCTTTGTTAACAAGAACTTTTTTTGATGCTAAAACAGATGAAATAGTTTCTATTTTTACTGGCGGACCAAAAGTTGATGTTTTGCCATTAATTGAAACTTTAAATAGAATTTCTCCATTAAATTCTCAAAAGTGGAGTAATATTAAATAATATTTTTATTTATGCTACTTTCGCTATCCATAAAAAATTATGCGCTAATTGAATCCCTTGAAACTGATTTTTCCAATCAGTTTTCTGTTATTACAGGAGAAACAGGTGCAGGAAAATCTATTCTTCTCGGTGCTTTAGGTTTGGTCTTAGGTAATAGAGCTGATTTGTCGTCCTTAAAAGATAAAGAGCAAAAATGTATTATTGAAGCACAATTTAATATTGTCAATTACAATCTTCAATCTTTTTTTGATGAAAATGATATGGATTATGAAGATAGAACCATAATCAGAAGAGAAATTTTGCCTTCAGGAAAATCTCGTGCTTTTGTTAATGATAGTCCTGTAAATCTTCAAGAACTCCAAGAATTAGGTGAGATGTTGTTAGATATTCATTCCCAACACCAAACTAGAGAACTTACTGAAGAAAACTATCAAATCGATATTTTAGATGCAGTTGCCAATAATGGTAATCTTGTTTCTTCTTATAAAAATGCATTAGCTGATTTCAAATCTACTCAAAAGGAGTTGAAACAATTCGTTTCTGAAAAAGAAGCTTTAGTTAAAGAATATGAATACAATTCTTTTTTACTAAACGAACTTTTAGCAGCTAATTTGGTAGATGGCGAACAAGAATCTTTAGAACAAGAATTAGAGCAACTGAGTAATGTTGAGTTTATAAAAGAAAATTTCGATCGAATATTAGCTATTGCCAATGAAGAGCAAGTAGGAGCTATTGTAAACTTGAAGGAAATCAAATTGGCACTTCAAAAAGTAGCTGCTTTTTCTAGTTCAAATGCACAATTGTTAGAGCGTTTGACGAGTTGTTTACTTGAAATTGAAGATATTATTTCAGAATGTGAACAAAGTAATGAAAAGATTCTTGCAGATCCTGAGCGATTAGAATTGGTAAATACTAAACTGCAAACTATCAACAATTTACAGAAGAAACATCAAGTGCAAACGATAGCTGAATTACTTGTAATTCAAAATGAATTAGATGCTAAAGTTATACGAGTAGATGATTTGGATGGAGCTATCAATAAATTACAATCCGAACTAAATTCCAAACAAGCTAAAGTTGATGAGATTGCTAAATCTATTTCTGAAAATAGAAAAAAAACAGCTCCTATCTTAATTGAAAAAATCAAAGCAATTTTATCTCAATTAGGAATGGTAGAAGCTAATTTTCAGATTGAAATTAATTACACTGATTCATATAATGCTAAAGGTAAAGATGAAGTAATATTGCTGTTTTCAGCTAATAAAGGAACTAGTTTTGGGTTGTTAAAGAAAGTAGCTTCTGGAGGAGAAATGTCAAGAATTATGTTGGCAATAAAAGCCATTTTAGCCAATTATTCCAAACTTCCAACCATTATTTTTGACGAGATTGATACGGGAGTTTCAGGTGAAATTGCCATAAAAATGGGAGAGATTATGAAAGAAATGAGTAAAACTATGCAAGTTTTTGCGATTACTCATTTACCTCAAATTGCAGCCAAAGGAAATTCGCATTATAAAGTCTCGAAACGAAATGTAGGCGAAACTACAATTTCAGAATTAAATCTGTTAACTACAGAAGAAAGAATTCAACAAATTGCCGAAATGCTTTCAGGTAAAGATATTACCGATTCGGCTTTACAACATGCAAAAGCTTTGTTGAATTAATTTTTTAAAGTACTTTTGCCTATCAATTTAAACAACAACAAACCAATTATAAAATAGAATATCATGATTATAGAACCAAGAATGCGAGGATTTATTTGTTTGACAGCACATCCAAAAGGTTGCGAACAAAACGTAAAAAATCAAATTGAATATGTAAAATCGAAAGGTAAAATCAATGGGCCTAAAAGAGTATTAGTTATTGGTGCTTCTACAGGATTTGGTTTGGCTTCAAGAATTACAAGTGCTTTTGGTTCTGATGCAGCAACTATTGGTGTGTTTTTTGAAAAAGCACCTTCAGAAGGAAAAACAGCTTCTCCAGGATGGTATAATTCAGCTGCTTTTGAAGTTGAAGCTAATAAGGCTGGATTATATGCAAAGAGTATTAATGGTGATGCCTTTTCTAATGAAGTAAAACAACAAACTATCGATATGATTAAAGCTGATTTAGGTCAGATTGATTTAATCATTTACAGTTTAGCTTCTCCAGTGCGTCAACATCCAGTTACAGGTGTTTTACATCGTTCTACTTTAAAACCAATTGGGAGTACTTTTACAAACAAAACGGTTGATTTTCATACGGGTAATGTAACAAGTGTTTCAATTGAGCCAGCTAACCAAGAAGATATTGCAAATACTGTAGTTGTAATGGGTGGTGAAGATTGGTCAATGTGGATGGATGCTCTAAAAGGAGCAGGAGTATTAGCAGAAGGAGCAACTACAATTGCTTATTCTTACATTGGACCTGAAGTTACAGAAGCTGTTTATAGAAAAGGAACTATTGGTAGAGCTAAAGATCATTTAGAAGCTACTGCTTTTGAAATTACAGATAAATTAGAAGATATTAAAGGTAAAGCTTATGTTTCTGTAAATAAAGCATTAGTAACGCAAGCGAGTTCGGCAATTCCAGTAATTCCATTATATATATCATTATTATACAAAATCATGAAAGCTGAAGGAATTCATGAAGGTTGTATCGAGCAAATCCAGCGTTTGTATGCAGATAGATTGTACTCAGGTAATGCTGTTCCAACAGACGATAAAGGAAGAATCCGTATTGATGATTGGGAAATGAGAACTGATGTACAGGAAAGAATTGCTAAATTATGGGGTGAATCTACAACTGAAACTCTAGTTGAGTTTGGAGATTTAGCAGGATACAAACAAGATTTCTTAAATTTATTTGGTTTCGGATTTGATGGTGTAGATTACCAAGCCGATACTAATGAAATGGTTATGATTCCAAGTATTAAATAAATAAATTTTATAATATAATTAATTTAAAGTCCTGATTTGTTATTGTTTTTTTATAACATTTTATTTAAAAATTGTTATAAAAATATTTTTTTAATTAGCAATTGGTATTTAAACGATTTTTTATTGCACTTTGTCGATGTTGGTAAATCATTGCCAAAACGTTTATAAATTACTAAATATTTATACTTCATAATTATTTATATTTGTTGTTGAATAACTATAAATTATTAATAAATGAAAAAAATTACTTTAATCTTATTTGCGCTCTTTACAAGCTGGCAAATAAATGCTCAGTCTTTAGTAATTGGTACGGGAACTACCACTACTACAAGTACTGGTAGTGATCCTATAGATGGATATTATGAATCCTTTAGGTATCAGGTTGTGTACACTGCCGCTGAGTTGAGTGCTTCTATGACACCTTATGATGAAATAACCGCGCTTGGTTTTTCAATTGCTGGAGATTATGCTGGAGGAAATCTTATTGGTTATACAATCAAAATGGGTCATACCTCAGCTACCAATGCTGCAACTCATAACAGTTCTCCAACGGTTGTTGTAAAAAATCCATTTAATTACAATCCAACAGTTACAAGTGCTGGAGTTTTTGATATGATTTCATTTGATTCTAACTTTGTATGGAATGGTGTTGATAATATTCTGGTAGAAATATGTTCAGATGGTCCTAATGCATATGTTTCTCCATATGGTCAAGTTAGAATGACGACAATGACAAGTGGATCAAGAAATTATCGCGTTGATGGAGGAGTGTCTTGTAATGTTAACACAAGTACTACTAATGGTAATAGACCTAATATACAATTTAATTATATTGAAGGAACGCCTCCTTCTTGTTTATCGCCTAATGCTTTAAATGTGAATAATATTTCAAGTTCAAGTGCTACGTTAGGATGGACTGAAAATGGTTCAGCTTCTTTGTGGAATATTGAATATGGCATTACTGGATTTACTCAAGGTTCAGGTACATTAATGTCTGGTGTAACAAATCCTCAAAGTCTTTCAGGATTATCACCTAACACAGTTTATCAATTTTATGTTCAATCAGATTGTGGAGGTTCTCAAAGTACTTGGTCTGGTCCATATAGTTTTACCACACCATGTGTTCCTTATACTATTCCTTATTTTGAAGGTTTTGAATCTGGATATACACACAATGCTACAGTTGCTGGTTGTTTGTCTCAGGCTTCAGTAACTGGTACAGGTGTTTGGACAATTAATAGTACAAATACAGATTATAATAGAACACCGAGAACAGGTTCTTACAATGCAACTTTAGTATATAGTAATGAGGATTGGATTTTTATTCCAATACAGTTAGTAGGTGGAACAAGCTATAGAGTTTCTTTATACGCTCGTCAAGACGGAGCTACAATAGCAGATTCTAATATGGCAATAAGTTATGGTACTGCTAATAATGCAGCTTCTATGACTAACTCTGTTGTAGCTTCGACGGGGATTATTAATGGTAATTATCAAGAAGTTTTTGGAGATTTCACTCCTTCAACATCGGGTACTTATTACGTTGGTATAAAAGGATACATGAATGGAACTCCTTGGTATATTTCATTAGATGATATTTCAATTGTAGAGTCTCCAACTTGTTTAAATCCAACTGGTATTGTTGCTTCTAATATTACATCAAATTCAGTTGACTTATCTTGGACGGATGGTTCGGGTGGTTTACAATTTGATTATGAGTATGCTATTCAAGCTCCGGGTACAGGAATTCCTACAGGTGCTGGTGCACCAATAGATGATGTCACTGTTTTAGGAGAAGGATTTGATATTAATGGAAATCCATTAACTGCAAATACACTTTATGAAGTGTATGTGAGATCAGTTTGTGGTGGAGGTGATTTTAGTACTTGGTCTGGTCCAATTACTTTTAGAACTTTGTGTGATGCTGTTGGAAGTATCAATGAAAACTTTGATAGTGTAACAACTCCTGCATTACCTGATTGTTGGGGAAAAATTTTAAGAGGGACAACATTATCTACTTTTGCAACCGTTACTACTACCGGAACAACATTGAATTCTGCTCCAAATTCAGTAGCTTTATATAATTCAAGTTCTGCAACTACAACTACAGATGATATCATTTTAGTATCACCATATTTATCTAATTTGAATGCTGGTACTCACAGATTGAAATTTTATGCAAGAACAACTGGATCAATTCAAGTTGGAACATTGAACAATAATACAGCATCAGCAGTATTTACTCCATTTCAAACTGTAGCTACTACTGCTACTTCAACTTTATATGTTGTTGATTTCAGTACATATACAGGAACAGATACTTTTATTGGTTTCCGTCATAATGCAGGTACTTACATTACTATTTATATTGATGACGTAGTTTGGGAACCAATTCCAGCAACTCCTCCATCATGTGCTAGTAATGTTGTTGCTACGCCAAATCCTTCTTGTGGGAATTTTGCTAACTCATTAACTTGGGATGCAACTCCAAATGCTGATGGATATTATATTTCAGTAGGAACTACTTCAGGTGGTACAGATGTTGCAAATGCTATCGTATCTACTACAAATAGCTATTCATTTTCTGGTAACTTTGGAACTCAGTATTTTTACACTGTTGTTCCTTACAATGCAATTGGTTTAGCAACTGGTTGTACAGAACAATCTTTTACTACTAATGCAAATGGATGTTATTGCGTATCTGCTCCAACATCTGTTGATGGAACAGGTATAACAAATATTCAATTAGTTACTACAGATTTTCCAAATACAGTTTCAACTTCGCCAGTGTATAATGATCACACTGCAACTGTTGTAGATATGTCTCAAGGAATTAATAATAACGTTCAAATTTCTTTTAATACAAGTATTTATGATTATAATACGGTAATTTGGGTTGATTTTAATGATAATTATAATTTAGAGTCATCAGAAATTGTATATACAGGTTTATCTAGTTCAACAAGTCCAAATACTTTGAATGCATCTTTTGTAATGCCAGGAACAGCTCCATTAGGGCAACACAGAATGAGAATTGTAGCTACAGATGCGTTACAAAATCCAGTTAATCCTTGTTATAGTGGTACTTATGGAGAGACTGCTGATTTCACTATTAATGTAGTGGCAGCTTCTTGTACGCCACCAGCTGCTACTGCTACTTTAGTTCCAGCATGTGGAACATCTCAATTCTCTATTGATGTGAATGTAACAGCTTTAGGTAGTGGTACCCCATCAATTACAGATGGTACTTCTACATGGCCAATTTCTGCAACAGGAGTTGTAAATGTTGGTCCTTTTGCTAGTGGTTCTTCTGTTTCATTAACTTTATTACATGGTTCTGATTCAACTTGTAATTTACCTTTGAGTTCTATGTCATACACATGTCCTCCTTCAAACGATGCGTGTTTAAATGCTGAAGCGTTAACTCCTGGAGGTGTTTTTGCAGATAATGCTTTAGTGGGTACAAATGTTGGTGCTACTGATGCTACCGAAACTATTCCAACATGTGCTAGTTATAATGGTGGTGAAGTTTGGTACTCTGTTATTGTTCCTGCTTCAGGTAATATTACTATTGAGACTGATACTAACAGTTCAAATATTACAGATACAGGTTTAGCTATTTATTCAGGAGCATGTGGCTCGTTGACTCAAGTGGGTTGTGATGACGATGGAGGAAATGGAGCATTTTCATTAGTATCTTTAACAAATAGAACACCTGGAGAAACATTATTAGTTAGTGTTTGGGAATATGGAGGAGGATCTTTCGGCACATTCAAAGTGTCAGCTTATGATGCTTCATTATCATCAAATTCATTTGATAACGCTAATTTTAAAGCTTATCCAAACCCAGTTAAAGATGTATTAAACATTTCTTATGCTACTGAAATTTCTTCTGTAAGTGTAATCAATATGATTGGTCAAGAAGTTCTTTCTAAAAATATCAATGCTACATCTTCTCAAGTTGATATGTCACAATTAAGTGCAGGTACATATATTGTAAATGTTACTTTAGGTGATACAATTAAAACTTTAAAAGTTGTTAAACAATAATTAATATTTATTGTTTATTAAATTAAAGTCCCGAATTTTCGGGACTTTTTTTTATTTACAATGTTGATAAAAGGTGCATGTTGTGTGTCTAAATTTTGTAGGTTTGTAAAAAAAATAAAATGTATTTTTCGTTTATTATTCCTGTTTACAATCGACCTGAAGAGATTGATGAATTGCTTGAAAGTTTAACCAATTTTACAACGACTATTCCTTTTGAAGTTGTTATTGTTGAAGACGGTTCTACAATTTCATGTAAAGAGGTAATCGAAAAGTATTTCGATAAGTTATCTATTTCTTACTTTTTCAAGCCTAATTCTGGTCCTGGTGATTCTCGTAATTATGGTATGAAAGTAGCTAAAGGAGATTATTTTATTATTTTAGATTCCGACTGTATTATTCCTTCAAATTATTTAATTGAGGTTGAGAAAAGTTTACAAGACGAATATGTAGATTGTTTTGGTGGACCAGATGCGGCTCTAGATTCGTTTTCTGATATTCAAAAAGCAATTAATTTCACGATGACATCTTTTTTAACCACCGGTGGAATTAGAGGAGGAAGTGAAAAGGTAGATAAATTCCAGCCAAGAAGTTTTAACATGGGATTGTCTAAAAAAGCTTTTGAAGCTTCTAAAGGTTTTGGTAATATTCACCCAGGAGAAGACCCCGATTTATCTATTCGATTATGGAATTTAGGTTTTAAAACCAAATTAATAAAAAACGCTTTTGTATATCATAAAAGACGATTAAGTTGGGAAAAATTCCAAATTCAAGTTACCAAATTTGGTAAAGCGCGTCCTATTTTAAATTCTTGGTATCCTGAACATACCAAAATTACTTTTTGGTTCCCAAGTTTATTTTTAATTGGATTTTTGTTTTCACTATTATTAGCGTTTTTTAAAGTACCTATTTTTATGGTTCTTTATGGATTTTATTTCACATTATTGTTCTTTAGTTCACTTCTATCCAATAAAAGTTTTAAAATTGCGTTGTATTCATTGTGGGCTACATTAATTCAGTTTTATGGCTACGGAAAAGGATTTTTAATCTCGTATTTCAAAGTTTCAATTTTAAAACAAAAACCTCAAGAAGCATTTCCAGAATTGTTTTTTTAGAAATAGATATGACTAAAATAATTGGTTTAACGGGTGGAATAGGAAGTGGAAAATCTACTGTTGCAAGTTATATTGCTTCAAAAGGTGTTCCGGTTTACATTGCAGACGATGAAGCTAAAAAAATAATGGAGCGAGAGGATATAAAGCAAAAAATTCAAAATCTTTTTGACGAATCTATTCTAAATTCAGATAATTCATTAAATCGAAAAAAAATAGCCGATTTTGTCTTCAAAAACCCTGAAAAACTAAAAGAATTAAATGCAATTGTACATCCCGAAGTACATCTTCATTTTAAGAATTGGGTTAAATCTCATGAAAAGTACCCTTTTGTAGTTAAAGAAGTAGCCATTCTTTTTGAAACAGGAGGTAATAAACAATGTGATAAAGTTATATTAATTACTGCTCCTGAGGATATTAGGATTGCTAGAGCTATGAGTCGTGATAATTTAACAAAAGAAGAGATATTAGTTAGAATTAAAAATCAATATTCTGATGAAAAAAAGAAGAAAATGAGTGATTTTGTTGTAGATAATACAGATTTAAAAGACACTTTCTTAAAAATTGATAATATTCTTAAAATATTAGCAAAATCTTAAAAATATGTTTATATGTTAATCTTTGGTTAATGTATTTTAACTATAAGTGTTAAAATGTTAAATTTGTTTCGATGAATAAGTCAAGATTTAGATTGTTGGTCTTTTTAATGAGTTTATCATTAATTGGCATCATTTTAGTTCAATTGTATTGGATTTCAATTTCATTGGATAAAAATGAGGAAGAATTTAAATATCACGTTCAACAAGTATTAGGTAATGTTTCGAATACACTAAATGAGCAAGAGCTAGTTTCATTTTACAATTATTATAACAAAATTATCGATAGTACCGGAAAAATTCCGAAACAAGAAGAACTTAAAGAAATTTATTTCTACGAGCGAGATAAGAAAACTAATGAAACAATAATTTATACCAATACTTTAGTTGCAGAAAATTATGGTATAAATGGTTCGTTCTTTGATAAAAATGCGGGTTCAGTAAATATCGGTAAATTATTATCTAAGAGAAAAACAGATTTTTATAATGGAAACTCCATAGATGATGGTAATATACAAGTGCGTTCTTTGCCAGATTTAACTATTAATAAATCAGGTAGTGTTACTAGTCTAGATAGAGCAAACTTTGAAGTAACTTTTAAAGATGTAGTATCTTTAAAACCAATTCAAGAAAGGGTAAATGTCGAAGATTTGGGTAAATATTTAAAAGACGAACTTCGTAAATATGGTGTTAAAACTCCTTTTGAATTTGGTATATACAGTAATGGTTTAGCTACTAAAATTCGTTCAGAAAATTTTAAATACAATAGCAATACAACATATGGAATTCCAATTTTTCAAGATAATGAAGGATTGTCTATGTATCAATTACTTGTTAGTTTCCCTCAAAAAAATAAGTTTGTATTCTCCTCTTTAATTGGAATTTCGAGTTTGTCATTATTGTTCACTTTGGTTATTGTTTTGACGTATTCAAGTGCTTTGAATCAGTTAATCAAGCAAAAACAAATTTCCGAAATCAAAACCGATTTCATTAACAATATGACACATGAATTCAAAACGCCTATTGCTACAATTAATTTAGCTTTAGACGCCATTAAGAACCCTAAAATCATTGAGGATAAAGAAAAAGTGCAACGTTATCTACAAATGATTAAAGAAGAAAACAAACGAATGCACGCTCAAGTTGAAAATGTTTTGCGAATTTCTAAATTAGAAAAAAACGAACTTGATATTTCAAAAGAACCAAGAGATGTAACCGATATTATTGAAGATGCCATCGAACACGTAAGTTTAATAGTTGAAGATAGAGAAGGAATTATCCATTCCCATTTTGATGCTCAAAGAAGCACGATACTATTAAACGAGGTGCATTTTACAAATGTATTGGTAAACGTGTTAGATAATGCCATAAAATATTCTCCAAATGCACCTGTGATTGATGTTTTTACAGAAAATATAAAAGATTTTATTTTGATAAAAATTCAAGATCAAGGAGCAGGAATGAGTAAAGTAGCGCAAAAAAGAGTTTTTGAAAAATTCTATCGAGAACACACGGGAGATTTACATAATGTAAAAGGACATGGACTAGGATTAGCCTATGTAAAACAAATAGTTGAAGATCACAATGGTCAAATATTTGTAGAAAGTGAAAAAGGTAAAGGAAGTACCTTTATTATTAAAATGCCATTAATAAATTAAAAAGATACACTATAAACTATGGAAGCAAAAAAAATATTATTAGTTGAAGACGATCCAAACTTCGGTGCGGTTTTGAAAGATTATTTAATGATAAATGATTTTGAAGTTACGTTGGCTAAAAACGGAATGGAAGGTTTTGAAAAATTCAAAAAAGATACCTACGATTTGTGCATTTTAGACGTGATGATGCCATACAAAGACGGATACACTTTAGCTAGAGAAATTCGTGAGAAAAATCAGGAAGTGCCTATCATCTTTTTAACAGCAAAAACATTAAAAGAAGACGTTTTAAAAGGATATAAAGTTGGTGCTGATGATTATTTGAATAAACCATTTGATTCTGAAGTACTATTAATGAAAATCAAAGCAATTATTCAAAGAAAAGCATCAGAAGTAAAACCAGATACGACTAAATTTGAGTTCGAAATTGGAAAATTCCACTTGAATTCTAAATTACGTTTTTTAACTTATCCAGGTCAAGAGCCAATTAAATTATCTCCAAAAGAGTGTGAACTTTTAAAAATGTTAGCACTTCACGAAAATGATTTAATGCCAAGAGAATTAGCCTTAACAAAAATTTGGAGAGATGACAACTACTTTACTTCAAGAAGTATGGACGTTTACATTGCTAAATTGAGAAAATTCTTAAAGCAAGATGAAAACGTAGAAATCTTAAACATTCATGGAGAAGGTTTTAGATTAGTAATTAAAAAATAAAACACTATTTCAAAAAGTGTGTTAGTTAAAAATAAGGGTTTAACTTTTTACTTAAGTTGAACCCTTTTTTAAAACATTGTTAAGATCTGATTTAGTATTAATACCTAATTTTGAATTGGCATCAACCTTTTTTTGTATTCTACTATAATATCCAAATATCCAGATTATAAAAAGAATTATCTTTTAGAACGATAATTTATTGTTAGTGTATTTTATAATTTTACAATTTATATTTTCGATTAGAAAATATGCAAAAAATTTTGAAGTATATTAAACAAGAACTTTGAACAAAATATTAGCATTAACGCTATTTGAATATATAAATAAATTTATCTTTGATAGTCCAATAAATAAAATCAAAAATCAATTAATTTACTTACAACCAAAGAGTTAGTGTAATTTTGTTTAATCATCTATTTAGAGTACAAGCTAAATTGAGTTAAAAAAAATCACACAAACTTTTTTATTATATTTTTTTTTTTACTTTTGAAAAAAAAATAAATAAAATGCTAAACAAAATTCGGTTTGTAATATTAATCTTAGCTATTTTTGGGTTAAATAATATTAATGCTCAAGTTGGTATTGGTACTACTTCACCAGCTACCACTTTGCAAATAAAAGGTGAACCTTCAAACACTTTAATTCCTGATGGAATTCAGTTGCCAGTTTTAAATCTTCAACAATTAGAAGCAAAAAATTCAAATTATGCTATTAACCAGGATGGAGCAATTGTATATATAAACGCAATCACTACGTCATCTATACCTGAAACTATAAACATACTTACGCCTGGATATTATTATTATGATGCTACAAATGATATATGGAAGGGCTTTGGAAATTCAAATTCTAATAATTATTATTTAGGGCAAGATATACATGGAGGAATTGTATTTTATATTTATATTGGTAACGATGGATTACAACATGGCCTAATTGTTTCTAAAACTGAAGCATCTAATACCAAGTGGCAAAACACAGCTGCTTTGGTTAATGCTAATAGAAGCTGGGATGGAAACTATAATTTTAATTTAATTACAAATAGTCCTGCCAAAACATGGGTTAACACATTAGGTTCAGGTTGGTATTTGCCCTCAATTGATGAGATTTCTCTTTTATTTCAAAACCGATTTCATGCAAACAAAGGTTTGAATAATAGCGGTTCTACATTAATTGGTAGTAATACTTACTGGTCTAGCACAGAGGCTTCTGGAGCGTCTTCTGCTTCAAGTGCATTAGCTTTTAATTTTGCTTCTGGTTTTTTTGGATCATCAAATAAATCTACTACTACTACAAATTATGTTCGTGCTATACGTTCCTTTTAATAGTATTTAGAATATTATTATAAAATAATTTTATTTTATAAGTTTATTAATATTGTTTTTTATTTCATTTATATTCGTCAAATAATCAAACCAACTTACATTTTCAGTTCGTTTAAACCAAGTGATTTGGCGTTTAGCAAAACGTCTTGTATTCATCTTGATTTGTTCAATGGCGAACTCAAATGTTGTTTTTCCATCAAAATAATCAAATAATTCTCTGTAACCAACGGTTTGTAACGCATTCAAATGTTTGTTTGGATATAAAGATTCTGCTTCGGTTAAAAGTCCTTCATTTAGCATAATATCCACGCGTTGATTGATTCTGTTGTACATGATTTCTCGGTTGGCTTCTAAACCGATGATAATAGGAGTGAAGTTTCTCACATTTTTTCGTTTTCCAATAAAACTCGAATACGGTTTTCCACTTCCAATACAAACTTCTACAAAACGTTTCATACGTTGTGGATTTTGTATGGTTTGCGGATTTTCAGTTTGAAGTTTTTGGTAATATTCCGAATCTAGTTTTTGGAGTTGCTCTTGCAAATATTCAATTCCTAATGCATCATATTTAGTATTGATTTCAGTTCGAACCGAATCATCAATATCTGGAAAATTATCAAAGCCTTTTAAAACCGCATCCACATACAATCCAGATCCACCCACCATAATTTGAATGTTGTTTTTCTGAAATAATTCGTCCAATTTAGCTAAAGCTTCTTGTTCAAAATCACCAACAGAATAACTTTCGAAAATGGATTTATTTTGAATAAAATGATGTGGTGCAGCAGCCAATTCTTCCTCACTAGGAACAGCAGTTCCAATTTTCATTTCTTTAAAAAACTGACGACTATCACACGAAATAATATCGCAACCAAAATGTTGAGCTAAATCAATACTTAAGGCTGTTTTTCCAATCGCAGTTGGACCGATAATGGTAATTAGGTAATTCATTAAAAACGAATTATTTTATATACTTTATGTTTTCTAATATAAGATTGGATAATCGTTTTCGTATCGCGATTGTGTTGCATTGGAATGATGATGTTTTTCAAAATCTCAATGTTATTCACTTGGTAATTCAAATCGTAAAAGCAATAGCCTTTATAAATACCATTTTCAATTAATACGGCAGTTCTTTCATCATAAGATCTACCTCGGTCGAGAATAACCATATTGTTATTTTCAAACGAGTTTTCTTCAATAAATTCTAAAAAACGTTCGTTGTAACTTTCTGGATTTTCTTCGCCCAAACAAGCGCCATTGCATTCTTTGATTTTGTATTGAAAACAGCCGTTTAGGGTTTCATACAAACCATTGATTTTCTGACACAAATTGTATTTTTCTGTTATCTTGAAAAGTGCATTTTTTCCTTCCTGAAGCGAAGTAAACGAAGTAATTTCTTTCTTTCTGCCATCGGCTTTTTCAACTGTTAAGGCTATGTAACCTTGTTCGTTAACATGTTGATACAACGCATATTGAAAAATACTTTTGCGTTGGGCTCTGTTATAAATCGGTTTGTTGATTTTGATTTCTTCGCTTTCTTTTAAAAGTGCAATTAATTCACTTCCAGTTTCCTCAAAAGTCACTGCAAAAACATCGCGTTGGATTTTTTTACTCTTACTTGAAGTTCCAGTGAAATGTTGGTTGACACGTTTTTTGATGTTTTTACTTTTTCCGATGTAAATCAAATCGCCTTTCTCATTGTGAATGTAGTAGATTCCTGTTTTTGAAGGTAAATTCTCCACAATGTCTAACAATTTAGGCGACATTCCCGATTTGATTTCGGTTTTAATGAAACTTTTTACGATTTCTTTCTCGATGTCTTTTACTAATAACATTTTGAATAATTTCACCGTTGCCAAAGCATCACCACTCGCACGATGTCTATCTGCCATTGGAATTCCTAACGAACGCACCAACTTACCCAAACTATACGATTCTTGTCCCGGAATTAACTTTTTAGACAATTCTACCGTACAAAGCGTTTGTTTTTTGAAATCGTAACCTAAACGTCTGAATTCAGTTTTCAAAATACGATAATCGAAAGAAGCATTGTGTGCAACAATCACGCAACCTTCTGTAATTTCAATGATTCTTTTGGCTACTTCGTAGAATTTGGGAGCACTTCGTAACATTGCGTTATTAATCCCAGTTAACTTCACAACGAAAGGTTGTATCGGTTTTTCGGGATTTACAAGGCTAATAAATTGATCGATTACTTCATGACCATCAAATTTATAAATGGCGATTTCGGTAATACCTTCTTCATTGTATTGCCCTCCAGTGGTTTCTATGTCGATTATGCAGTATATAGTTTAAAAGTTTAAAAGGTTATAAGTTTAAAAGAGTTTAGTCTATTTTCTATGTTCTATTCTCTATTCTCTATTATCTGCTTCCAAAGATACTACTTCCAATTCGAACCATTGTACTTCCACATGAAATTGCGAGTTGATAGTCGCCCGACATGCCCATTGAGAGAGTGTTCAGTTGACAGTGTTCAGTGTTCAGTGTTTTGTATTTATCAAAAATCGTTTTTAGATGTTTGAATTCTTTTTCAATTTGGTTTTGGTTTTCTGTGAAGGTTGCCATTCCCATTAAACCTACGATTCGGATGTTTTTATAGTTTTCCTTGTCATTCTGAACTAGTTTCAGAATCTCGTCTAATTCTTGTTCGTCTAGTCCAAATTTACTTTCTTCTTCCGCAATGTAAACCTGTAACAAGCAATCAATCACACGATTATTTTTAGCTGCTTGTTTGTTGATTTCTTGCAATAATTTCAAGCTATCTACACCGTGAATCAAACTCACATAACGCGCCATGTATTTGACTTTATTTGTTTGCACATGACCAATCATGTGCCATTCGATGTCTTTTGGCATGACTTCCCATTTATCAGTCATTTCTTGGATTTTGTTTTCTCCAAAAATTCGTTGCCTAGCATTATACGCTTCCATTAAATCCGCTACAGGTTTGGTTTTTGAAACCGCAACCAATGTAACGTGATTGGGAAGTTGGGTTTTTATTTGAGTTAAGTTATTTGAGATCGACATTTTTTTATTTTTTTGGAACACAGATTTAAGAAATTATTAAAATTTTCAAAATTTATTAAATCAGTGTTTCTAATTTTAATTACTGATAATTATAGTTCATACACAACCAAACCACTTCTAAACTTCGGTTCGATATACGTTGATTTTGGAGGCATGATTAAATTATTATCGGCTAATGCTTTGATTTCATTGATGTCGGAAGGGTAGAGCATGAAGCCAACTTCAAATTCACCTTCGTCGATTAAATCTTTTATAACGGATATCGATAGCTTTCCTGGAACATAATCAATGCGTTCGTCGTTTCTTAAATCTTCGATTCCTAATAGAGGGAAAAGGACTTTGTCGTATAAAATCTGGGCATCTAAATTGTCTAAAACACTAGTTGCGTTATGATTTTCGTTTTTGTAAAATAAAGCGTAAAAACTACCATCTAAATACATTCCAAATTCAAATTTATTTTGCGGTTTCCAAATTTCTTGGTCTTTGGCGACAATAACAAAATGTTCTGATAATTTTTTAATAAAAATATCTTTCGACAAACCATTTAAATCACGAATTAATCGGTTGAATTCGAAGATTTTCACATTACTTTCGGCAATTAAGAAACTCATGAAATAATTCAGATTTTCGTTGCCCAAATGTTTGTCTTGCTCGAACAACAATTCCGCCGAAGCCGAACGATGATGTCCATCCGCAATATATAAATTCGGTATGTTTTCGAAATGTTCTTGCAACCAATCGATTTCACTTTGTGTATCAATTTTCCAAAGCGTGTGTTTTTCTTTATTGGTTGTCGAATATTCGTAAACTGGTTTGCTCTTTTTTCGCAACGCAATAAATGTGTTGATTTCCACACTATCGGAATATGTAATCAAAACGGGTTCGGTGTTAAAATTCGTTTGATGCAAATAATCTTTGAACAATTCTACACGATATTGTAATGTATCTTCGTGCTTTTTGATGACGTTATTTTGGTAATCTTTCACCGAAGTTCCCGCAATAATTCCAGTAAAAGTTTGTCCTTTCGATTGGATTTCGTATAGATAAAAAACAGGATGTTCTTCTTCAATTAGAATTTGGTCGTGTTTGAAATCTTGATATTTATTGGCAACGGCTTTAAAACGCTTTTCCAATGACACTTTTTGCGCATTGGCATAAGCAGGATGAATCACATGCAAAAACGAATACGGATTAAAATCCAACCAAGCAGCAAGCTCAGCCGAACTATAATCGTCATACGTTCTACAGGTTACCAAAGCCACTTTGTCTGGTGCTGGTCGTACTGCTTTGAAAGGTTTTATTTTAGCCATTTTGTTTAGTTTACAGTCTCAGTCGCAGTATTCAGATTAACTGCGACTGAAAACTGTGACTGCTTACTTTAAGAATTGTTTCGAAACTTTCTCTGCTTTTTTACTTTCAGAGTAATCGTAGAATCCTTCTCCTGATTTAACTCCTAATTTTCCTGCCATTACCATGTTTACTAATAACGGACATGGAGCGTATTTTGGATTTTTAAATCCGTCGTACATTACGTTTAAGATTGACAAACAAACGTCTAATCCGATGAAGTCGGCTAATTGTAATGGTCCCATTGGGTGTGCCATTCCTAATTTCATAACCGTGTCGATTTCGTAAACACCACCAACACCATTATATAACGTTTCGATAGCTTCGTTAATCATTGGCATTAAAATTCGGTTGGCTACGAAACCTGGATAATCGTTAACTTCTGTTGGAACTTTGCCTAATTTCACAGATAAATCCATGATAATTTTCGTTACTTCATCCGAAGTATTGTATCCACGGATAATTTCTACCAATTTCATAATCGGCACCGGATTCATAAAGTGCATTCCGATTACTCTTTCTGGATGCACTACGTTAGCTGCAATTTGAGTAATTGAAATAGATGAAGTATTTGTAGCTAAAATTACGTTATGATTGCAAACTTCACTCAGTTGTTTGAAGATGTTGAATTTCAATTGTACGTTTTCAGTAGCCGCTTCCACTACTAAATCACATCCTACAACGCCATCTTTAACGTCAGTATAGGTGATAATATTTCCGATAGTTTTGTGTTTGTCTTCTTCGGTGATACTTCCTTTTGTTACCATTCTATCAAGGTTAGCGGCGATAGTTGCCATTCCTTTTTCTAATGATTTTTCTGAAATATCGATTAATTTTACGGTAAATCCGCTTTGCGCGAAAGTATGAGCAATTCCGTTACCCATAGTTCCTGCTCCGATTACTGCGATTGTGTTCATTGTTTTATTTTAGGTTTGTTTTTAAAATATTTGATTCCAAAAATTAGTGCAATTATTATAAAAATTATTATGTGATTTGTAAGTTCATTATTATTGTAGGCATCATATAAATAAGTTAAAACAAAAAGTACCAAATTTATCCAAATGAAATATTTAAACTTTTTTAAATTAACTTTAAATAACGATAATAAAGAACTAATCATAATTGTTGTAAAACCTACAGCAAATATTATATCTTTTATTTTCTCATTAATTGATAGTATAGAAATAAGTATTAAATAAATAATTAAATTTGTCAAAATTGAAATAATATCATCTTTTTCTATCTTCATTGATTTATCTTTTCATCCCTTCAATAATCTGATACGCCACACGAAGTGCTTCGGTACCATCTTCTAAAGTTACGATTGGAGTAGTGTTGTTATTGATAGCGTCTGCAAAAGTTTCTAGCTCATCTAAAATAGCATTGTTAGCATCTACTTGTGGATTATCAAAATAGATTTGTTTTTTTACGCCTTCTGCATTTTGTAAAATCATGTCGAAATCACCTGGAACTTCGGGTGCGTCTTTCATACGAACCACTTCGCACACTTTATCCAAATAATCTACTGAAATGTAAGCATCTTTTTGGAAGAAGCGCGATTTACGCATGTTTTTCATTGAAATTCGGCTCGAAGTAATGTTTGCCACACAACCGTTTTCGAATTCAATTCGTGCATTTGAAATGTCGGGTGAATCTGAAATTACAGCAACACCACTGGCATTTACTGATTTTACTTTCGATTTTACTACGCTCAAAATTGCATCAATATCGTGAATCATCAAATCCAAAACCACAGGGACATCAGTTCCGCGAGGATTGAATTCCGCCAAACGATGCGTTTCAATAAACATCGGATTATTGATTTTATCTTTCACAGCAGTAAACGCTGGATTGAAACGTTCTACATGTCCAACTTGACCTTTTACATCGTGTTTTTTTGCTAAAGCTATGATTTCTTCTGCTTCAGATACAGTATTTGAAATAGGTTTTTCGATGAAAATGTGTTTTCCAGCTTCGATAACTTGTTTTGCACATTCGAAATGTTGCATCGTTGGTGTTACAATATCTACTACATCAACTGCAGCTATTAAGTCGGCAATAGAATCGAATTTTTTATAACCAAATTCGGCTGCTACTTTGTTGGCGTTTTCTTCAAAAGCGTCGTAAAAGCCAACTAATTCATATTTTTCAGATTGATTTAATAATCGCAAATGTATTTTTCCAAGGTGACCTGCACCTAAAACTCCCACTTTTA
>JACCDV010425186.1_pt1 | contig 21087 bp, 16 predicted proteins | sample 7446131 | NCBI WGS metagenome assembly JACCDV01 (sample SAMN15323448, study PRJNA562643) | freshwater metagenome | isolation source: river surface water | place: USA:Blue River Watershed | collected 2017-08-17 | reverse complement strand
GGCATGAAGGACTCCAAGGTGATCGTGGCGATCAACAAGGACCCGGAGGCGCCGATCTTCTCGGTGGCCGACTACGGGCTGGAAGCGGACCTGTTCTCGGCGGTGCCGGAGCTGGTCGGAAAACTCTGACTAGATTGATGACCTGGGCATCCTGAAGATGCCCTTTTTTTGCCTGAATGACTTCCCAAAACGACAGGAGACAAACGCATGAGCTACAAAGCCCCCCTGAAAGACATGCTGTTCGGCATGCAGCACCTTGCCAATCTGGAGCAAGTAGCCCAGTTGCCTGCGTTTGAAGACGCTGGCCTGGACACTGCACAAGCGGTGCTGGAAGAGTGTGCCAAGCTGAACGAAGATGTGGTTGCTCCCCTGAACTGGGAAGGCGACAAGAATCCTTCGTGGCTCAAGGACGGCGTTGTCACCACCACCCCCGGTTTCAAACAGGCTTTCAGACAATACGCCGAAGGTGGCTGGCAGGGTCTGCAGCATCCGGTCGATTTCGGTGGCCAGGGTCTGCCCAAGACGATTGGCTCGGCCTGTGGTGAAATTCTCAACAGTGCCAACCTGAGTTTCGCACTGTGCCCACTGTTGACCGACGGCGCCATCGAAGCCTTGCTCACCGCCGGCAGTGACGAACAAAAAGCCACCTACATCCCCAAGATGATTTCGGGCGAGTGGACCGGCACCATGAACCTGACCGAACCTCAGGCAGGCTCCGATCTTTCGCTGGTGCGTACCCGAGCCGAACCCCAGCCTGATGGCAGCTATAAGATCTTCGGCACCAAGATATACATCACCTATGGCGAACACGACATGGCCGACAACATCGTCCACCTCGTGCTCGCCCGGGTTCAGGGCGCCCCCGAAGGCGTCAAAGGCATCAGCCTGTTCATCGTGCCCAAGTACCTCGTCAATGCCGACGGAAGTCTGGGTGCGCGCAACGATGTCCACTGCGTGTCCATCGAACACAAGATGGGCATCAAGGCCAGTCCGACAGCCGTTCTCCAGTTTGGCGACCACGGCGGCGCCATTGGTCACCTGATTGGCCAGGAGAACCGTGGCCTCGAATACATGTTCATCATGATGAACGCTGCCCGCTATGCCGTCGGCGTACAGGGCATTGCCGTGGCCGAGCGCGCCTATCAGAAGGCGGTGCAATACGCTCGCGACCGTGTCCAAAGCCGCCCAGTCGATGGCAGCCTGAACACCGCTGCGCCCATCATCCACCATCCAGACGTCAGGCGCATGCTCATGACCATGCGCGCGCTCACCGAAGGCTGTCGTGGCATGGCCTGTGTCGCCGCTGCTGCTTACGACGCCGCTCATCACCACCCCGACCCAGAGACCCGCGCCCAGAACCAGGCTTTCTACGAGTTCATGGTCCCGCTGGTCAAAGGCTTCAGCACCGAAATGAGCCTCGAAGTCACGAGCCTGGGCGTGCAAGTCCACGGTGGCATGGGCTTCATCGAGGAAACCGGAGCAGCCCAGTACTACCGCGATGCCAAAATCCTGACCATCTATGAAGGTACCACTGCCATCCAGGCCAATGACCTGGTGGGGCGTAAAACCGCCCGTGACGGTGGAAAGGGCGCCAAAGCCCTGGCTGCACAGATCGAAGCCACACAGACCGAACTCCAGCGCAGCGGCACGCCGCACGCCTTGGCGTTGTGTCAGCGTCTGAAAGCCGCCAACGCGGCCTTTGTGGATGCGGTCGACTTCATCGCCAGCCAAGGCAAATCGGATCCCAACGCGGCCTATGCCGGGAGCGTGAACTACCTGATGCTCGCGGGCAACCTGATGGCCGGCTGGCAGATGGCACGTGCGTTGCTTGCAGCCGAGCGCGAGTTGGCGGCAGGCAACGATGTGGGCTTCATGCAAGCCAAGATCGTCACTGCACGCTTCTACGGCGACCACATCCTGACCCGGACACCCGGGCTGCGTGACGCCATCGTCGAGGGCGCTGTGGGTGTGACCGACATGGCGCTGGACGCGTTCTGAAGTGATTCATTCCATGTCCCATTTGCCTCCCGTTTTACAGCGGGTTCCCTTTCCCGTCATCGGTTCGCCGCTGTTCATCATCAGCAACCCCCAACTCGTCATTGCGCAATGCAAGGCAGGGATCGTCGGCTCCATGCCCGCGCTCAATGCCCGCCCAGCCTCTCAATTGGACGATTGGTTGGCTGAGATCACGGAAACGCTGGCCGCACACGACCGCGCCCACCCCGAACAACCGGCGGCACCGTTTGCGATCAACCAGATCGTCCACAAGAGCAACGACCGGTTGGAGCACGACATGGCGTTGTGTGCCAAGTACAAGGTGCCCATCGTCATCACGAGTCTTGGCGCCCGCGAGGACGTGAACCAGGCCGTCCACAGCTGGGGCGGTGTGGTACTGCACGACATCATCAACAATTTCTTCGCACGAAAGGCGATCGAAAAAGGCGCAGACGGTTTGATCGCTGTGGCTGCCGGAGCGGGTGGGCATGCAGGCACCAAGAGCCCATTTGCGCTGGTGCAGGAAATTCGTCAATGGTTCAACGGGCCGGTGGCATTGTCGGGTGCCATCGCGACCGGTGGTGCCGTTCTGGCCTCACAAGCCATGGGTGCAGACTTTGCGTACATCGGCTCAGCCTTTATTGCAACCCATGAAGCTCGCGCTTCTGACGCGTACAAGCAATGCGTGGTCGACAGCAATTCGGACGATATTGTCTACAGCAACCTGTTCACCGGTGTGCATGGCAATTATCTCAAGCCGTCTGTCCGCGCGGCCGGGCTGGATCCCGAGAACTTGCCAGAGAGCGACCCCAGTCAGATGAACTTTGGCGGGGCCGCGGCCAAAGCTTGGAAAGACATTTGGGGCTGTGGCCAAGGCATTGGCGCGGTGCAGCAGGTGGTACCGGCTGCGGCATTGGTGGCTCGCCTGCAAGACGAGTACCGACAAGCTCGCGCACGCGTGTGTGGAGGCAGTTCGCCGCTGTAAAGGCCTTGCCCGAGAGGGCGGATTCGCTGGAACGCGCCACTCTGATGTGTATCGTCTTCTGGAGCGCTCCGGCGATCGCCAACCTATACCGTGGGGCTACACGCTGTCCATTCAACTTTGAATCGGCGCGCCCACGTTTCGCAGCCAAATCAACGCACGTTGGTTCAAGTCGGGCTGGTCGCAAGCCAGGGTGTCGCGGTAGTGCATGCCACGCAACCAGGTCAGCTGCCTTTTGGCCAGTTGTCGGGTGGCAAAAATACCGAGTTCTTTGAGGCGAGCCAGTCCGTTGTCGTCCAGTGCATCTGGCTCTGCGCCATCCATCAGTTCCCACGCCTGACGGTATCCCACGCAACGCATGGCCGGTAGGCCTGGGTGCAAGTCCCCGCGCTGGCGCAACCGTTGCATTTCATCCATGAAGCCTGCGTCCAACATGGCAGCAAACCGCTCTGCAATGCGGCCATGCAGCCAGGTTCGGTCGTCGGGCTCTAAAGACAGCAATCGCCCGGCAAGCCCATCGATCTTTGGAGAATCACCTGCTGCGATCCCTTGGCGGTGGTGCAGGCTCGACATGGTCTGCCCAGTGGCCAGGTACACCTCCAGAGCGCGACCAATGCGCTGAGCGTCATTGGGTGCCAGGCGCGCTGCCGTCACCGGGTCCACCTGAGCCAGCTCGGCGTGCAGCGCATGCCAGCCCAATTGGTGGGCACGTGCTTCCAGTTGCAACCGCAGTTCGGGTTGGGCTGCAGGCATGTCGTCCAAGCCCTCGAACAAGGCCTTGAAATAGAGCATGGTGCCGCCGACCAGCAAAGGCCAACGACCCCTGCTGCGAATGTCGTGCACCAACCTCCTCGCGTCGCGTGCAAAGGCAGCGGCACTGTAGGACTGTGTTGGGTCCAGAATATCAATCAGGTGATGAGGTACCGTCCGTTGCTCGGAAACGCTGGGTTTGGCAGTTCCGATATCCATACCCCGGTACACCAGAGCGGAATCAACGCTGATGATCTCGCACGGCAGGTGTGCCGCGACAGCCAGCGCCAGTGCGGTTTTGCCCGAGGCAGTGGGGCCGGCGATCGCCAGCCAGGCGGGGGCGTCACTCATGCCTGTTTCACAATTGCTACCGGCTGCGGCGGGTTTTTGGCTTCTCCGTAGCGCTGCACCAGCGTCCACGCCACGCCAGCGATCAGCACACTCCAGAACCACAGACCGTTGGTCAGCGGCAGCACCGTGGCGACCGTCTCCGACGCCATGCGAACACCCAGCCAGCTACCCATCAGGAAAGCCGCCACCATCATGCTGAAACCGCTGAGGGCCGAGGCTGCGCCTGCTGCATGAGGAAAAGGCGATACGGCGCCACTTTGACCACAAGGTTGGTGTACGCCGTGCGCCAGAATGAACAGGTAGTACGGCACCATGATGGCCCAGGTATTTTGTACCCCGAGCCAGCCCAGCACGCCGATGAGCGTGCCCCCCGCCAGAGTGAAGAACCCGGCCAGTGCCACGGTTTTGCGCAAGCCAAAGCGGGGAATCAGCCGACGACAAACCACCGTGCCTGTGATGTACGTCAGAGACATGGTCAGCATGAGCAAGCCGTAGCTGGTTTTGCTTTCGCCAAGCACGTTGATGAAAACGAATGACGACGTCGCCAGAAAGGTGAAGAGCCCGCAATACGACGTGGCTGCGAGCAACGTGTAGGTCCAGTACGTTGGGTGGCGGACGATATTCGCCCAAGTGCGCCAGAGTTCACCAGGGTTGAGCGCGTTCAGATTGGGGTTGCGCAACGTCTCCTTGAAGCGCCAGGCCACGATGACCAAGGCCACCGCGCCAAACACCGCCAGCGCAGACAGCGTGGCACGCCACCCCACCCAGTCTGACAACAATCCACCCACCGGTGCACTCAGGCAGGCGAACATGCCCAAACCCGTCAGGCCTTTGGACATCATGCGTGCCCCCTCCGCAGGGGCGTACACGTCGCGCACGATAGCGCGCGCGCACATCACCGAAGCGCCCATGGCCGCACCTTGCACCGAACGCCAAATCAGCAGTTGTTCCATACTGGATGCAAACACACTGCCCATGGATGCCAGAGCGAACGCGGCCAGACCCCACAACAGGATGGGGCGGCGTCCATAACGGTCTGACAACGGACCCCATACAAGTTGCGAAACACCAAATGCCAGCAGCAACGCCGTCAGCGTGAGCTGTGCCTGAGGCATGCTCGCGCCAAAGCCCTGGGTGATTGCAGGCAAAGCCGGCAGGTACAGGTCGGTGGCGATGGGCTGGATGCCCAGCAACAGCGACAGCACCAATACGATGGTGCCGGCCGACATGGGCGGGCGGGAGGCAACGTTCATGCGGTCGAGGGTACCAGATGCACTTTCTCGGGTGGATGTTCAACGGCCACGCAAAAACAGAGCATCAAGTTCCCGCAGGCTCAACTGGCGCCAGGTGGGGCGGCCGTGATTGCATTGGTCGCTGCGCTCGGTATCTTCCATCTGGCGCAGCAGGGCATTCATTTCTTCCAGTGTCAGCTTTCGGTTCGCGCGTACCGCGCCATGGCAGGCCATGGACGCCAGAAGTTCGTTACGGGCGCGTTGGACCACGGTGGCTGCGTCGTGTTGCGCCAGTTCGGCCAACACGCTGCGGGCCAACTCCACGACCTCGCCCTGCGCCAAAGCAGCCGGTACCGATCTCACGGCCAGCGTCTGCGGCGAAAAAGGGCTGATGTCCAGACCCAAATGCTGCAATGTGTCGCAGTAGGTCTCTGCGGTCGCCACTTCAGAGGGTGTGGCGGCAAAGGTGGCTGGAATTAGCAGCGGCTGGCTGGGCAGCGGGCCATCACCGGCTGTGTCCAGTTGGGTTTTGAGCCGTTCGTAAACGATGCGCTCGTGAGCCGCGTGCATATCCACCAGCACCAGGCCGTGAGTGTTTTCAGCCAGTATGTACACACCGTGCAATTGAGCGATCGCACGACCCAGGGGCCAGGTGGAGGGTGCGGGCGAGGTTTGGTGGACGGGAGCATCTTCGCTCTTCAGATTGCCCGTCGATGATGTGGACGATGGTTGCCACAAGGCCGCCAAATCATTGACCTGCTGGCCTACTGGCCGCTCGTCACGGCCCAGCCACGCTCTGGCCATCGTCAACGATGACGGTGCAGGATGGACGTCCAGACCCATCTGGATCTGCGGGCGCAAGAGTGGGGCGCTGGTCGTGGTTGGTTCGGCGACGCCGTTGTTGAGGGGCCTGGGCGCCATGTCACCGGCCAAAGCCGCACGGGGCGCTGCCAGTGCGCCTTCGACCGCATGCCGGACCGCCTGATGCACCTCGCGACTGTCGCGAAATCGCACCTCGATCTTGGTGGGATGGACATTCACGTCCACGCGCGCGGGGTCGATCTCCACAAACAATGCGTACACGGGTTGCCGCTGGCCGTGAAGCACATCTTCGTAAGCACTCCGCGCGGCGTGGGTGATGACCTTATCGCGGACGTAGCGCCCGTTGACATACGCAAATTGCCGATCTGAGCGAGCGCGTGCATGGTCGGGCAGACCTACCCGGCCCCACACTCGCAACCCGCTGCCGTACCACTGAACCGGTACGCTAGCGGTCAGAAAATCTTCACCCAGCACATCAGCCACGCGGGGGCTCAGCGCGGTGTCCGCATCGACCTGAGCGATCTCTTGCGCGCGCCATTGCTCAATCAGTTTGCCTTCGTGCCATACGGCAAAACCCACATCTGGGCGGGCGAGTGCGTGTCGACGCACTGCTTCCAGACAGTGGGCCAGCTCGGTGGCGTCGGTTTTCAGGAATTTGCGCCGCGCCGGTGTGGCGTAGAACAGTTCGCGCACTTCCACCGTGGTGCCGGGCAGGCGCGCGGCTGGGCTGACTTCGCCCGTTCGGCCTTGCAGGAGCCAGCCATGAACGTCGTTTGAGTCCGCGTGACGGGACAGCAGACTCACATCGGCGATCGAATGAATGGCGGCGAGCGCCTCACCGCGAAAACCCATGGTATCCACCGCCTCCAGCTCCGCCAAATTGCGTATCTTGCTGGTCGCATGGCGTTTCAGTGCGGTCGCCAATTCGTTCGCCGGAATGCCATAACCGTTGTCTTCCACAGAGATGAGCCGCACTCCGCCAGCCAGCAACCGAACCGTTATCAGAGAGGCACCCGCCTCCGGCGCGTGGCCCACCAACTCACGAACCACGGACGCTGGACGCTCTACGACTTCACCGGCCGCGATCTGGCTGATCAGCTCATCAGGCAGTTCCTGGATCGGCCGACGTGGTTGCAGGTGGGGGCGAGGTGCGGAAGGGTAATTCACCACTGGAATTGTAGAAGCCTGGATAATCCTAAATATGGAACTCATTGCCTTTCTGATCGACTTCATTCTCCATGTGGACCGGCACCTGCATGCCTTCGTGGAGACCTATGGTGCCTGGGTGTATGCGCTGCTGTTTCTGATCGTTTTCGTCGAAACAGGCGTGGTCGTGATGCCCTTTCTGCCCGGAGACTCATTGCTTTTCATCGTGGGAGCTTTGTGTGGGGCTGGGCTGATGAGCCTGCCGTTGGCCATGGGCATTTTGCTGACAGCCGCCATCCTGGGCGACCAGACAAACTACGCCATCGGGCGCTACTTTGGGCCCAAGGTGTTCCAGTGGGAGGGCTCAAGGTTTTTCAACCGTCAGGCATTCGAGCGAGCACACGCGTTTTACGAACGCTACGGTGGCATCACCATCATCTTGGCCCGGTTCATGCCGTTTCTGCGCACTTTTGTGCCATTCGTCGCCGGCGTGGCCGCCATGTCGCGCCCCAAATTCACGGCCTACAACGTCATCGGTGGGGTGTTGTGGGTGGTCGGCCTCACGGGGGCTGGCTACATTTTCGGCAATTTGCCGTGGGTACAGGCCAATTTGAGCAAGATCATCTGGGCCCTGATCCTGGTGCCTGGGTTGATCGCCTTGTTTGGCGCCTGGAAAGCAGGACGAAGCAAGCCCGCCTGAAGCAAGCGAATATTTTTTCGCGGCAGGCGGCTCCTTCAACAACGTTGAAGATCAACGCCGCGGTTACAGGGGGCGGTTGCGCGCCATGGGCGGATTTTTGCCGAAGTACTGGACGATACCTCGCAGCAGCGCATCGGCCATCTCCGCTTGAAACCGCGGCGCGCGCAAGCGCTTTTCTTCATCTGGGTTGCTGATGAATGCGGTTTCGACCAGCACGCTGGGAATATCTGGTGCGCGCAGCACCGCGAAACCGGCTTGCTCCACCCGAGGTTTGTGCAGCTTGCCCACGCGCTCCATTTCGCCAAGCATCGCGCCGCCGAGCCGCAAACTGTCGTTGATCTGAGCCGTGGTACTCATGTCCAGCAAAGCGCGTTGCACTTGCGCATCCTTGGCACTTACGTTCAGTCCACCCACCACATCAGCGGCGTTTTCCTTGTTGGCCATCCAGCGTGCTGCGGCGCTGGTGGCACCCCTTTCGCTCAATGCGTAGATGCTGGCTCCCTGCGGCCTGGGGGTGAAAAACGCATCGGCATGAATGCTGATGAACAGGTCTGCCTGAACCCTTCGAGCTTTGTCCACCCGGACATGCAAGGGCACGAAAAAGTCGCCATCGCGCGTCAGGAACGCACGCATGGGGCTGCCGTTGACCTGAGTACGGTTGATGCGCTCCCGCAGCTGAAGGGCGATGGCCAGCACCACATCCTTCTCGCGGGTTCCGCCTGGGCCAATGGCGCCAGGGTCTTCACCGCCGTGGCCAGGATCCAATGCCACCACAATCAATCTGTCGGTGGCCGGTACGCTGACCCCTGGACGGGTCTTGGCCGCAAACGTGGGCCGAGGTGTGGCGGGTGACGATGGTGTGGCAGTGGACGCAGACGGAGCGGGCCCCGCAGCGCCTCGGGCTTGCTGCGCAATCAGCGCTCCAAGCGGATCGGTGGCTTCAATTCGGGTGGCGTCTGAAGCCGATTCAGGAACGCCAGCGGCACTCGTGCCCGGTTGCAGTTTCTGGCTGATCAGCTCTTCCAGCGGATCGACCGCGTCCACCGGGTACAAATCCAGTACCAGCCGGTGCTGATAGGCAGCCACCGGGTCGAGTCCAAACACCTGTGGCGTGACAGGGCGCTTCAAGTCCACCACCACACGCACCACGTTGGGCGCATTTTGGCCCACCCGTATGCCGGAAATGTTGGGATCGTCCGAGCGGACCTGCCCCACCAGTTCGCGCAAGCCTGGGACGAGATCAATCCCTTCGATGTCGACGGCCAGTCGTGGGGGGTCTGGAATCAAAAACTGCTTGGCATGCAATTTCGCATCCGATTCGATCGTGACGCGGGTGTAGTCACGAGCCGGCCAAATGCGCACGGCAACGATGCGGGCACCCCATGCGATGTGTTGGGGACCCAGCCACAGCAGCAGCGCGCCGCCCGGTCCCAGGCGCGTCAGCACCTCTCTGCGCTTCATGAGGTCAGTTGCTCCAAAAGGGTCGCGCCCCGCACTGAGTTCGCACGCAAGTTCAACTGGCGGCTGTCGTCGTCCATGGTGGTGAGGGTGATTTCCAGATCCATCAGGGGCAGCACTCCCGAAGCCTTTTCGGGCCATTCAACCAGCTTGAGCCCAGGCTGCGCAAAAAGTTCGCGAAAACCGGCGTCTTCCCATTCCCTGGGGTCGTTGAAACGATAGAAGTCAAAGTGCCAAATATTCAGGCCCGCTGGCCAGTGCTCGCTGGCTGGAGCGTGGTGGGGTTCTACAACCGCATAGGTGGGACTCTTGATGCGCCCCTGTACACCCAGCGCACGCAGCAGGTGTCGAACCAGCGTGGTCTTACCTGCACCCAAGTCTCCATGCAACGCGATCAGCGCATCCCCCACCAACGGGTGTTGCGCCAGGCGCTGGGCAAAGGCCTGCGTATCGGCTTCGGTGGCGCAATGCCAATCGGCATCGGTCCGCCTCAGGGGCACGTCGGTCATGGGCAAACTTTCTACAATCTGCCCATGCAGATGGGCTCAGCGTCGTTAACACAATGGCAGGCCTGGGGCCGCGAGCTGGGATTTTCCCAGATTGGCGTGGCCGGTATTGACCTGTCCAGTGCGGAGCCGGGGTTGCTCGCTTGGCTGGCTGCAGGTTTTCACGGCGACATGACGTACATGGCAGCCCATGGCCTCAAACGAGCACGCCCCGCCGAACTGGTACCTGGCACGGTCAGTGTCATCACCGCACGGATGGATTACTTGCCACGCGACACGCCAGGCGAATGGATCAACCACGAGCAGGCGCGCCTACAACGTGCGGAAGAGGCCGTCATATCGGTGTACGCCCGGGGGCGCGATTACCACAAGGTCATGCGCCAGCGCCTGCAAAAGCTGGCCGAACGCATTGACTCGTCTCTGGCCGGACAACCCGATTTTCAGCACCGCGCCTTCACCGACTCTGCCCCGGTGCTGGAGGTGGAACTGGCCACCCGCAGCGGCCAAGGCTGGCGAGGTAAACACACTTTGGTGCTGGACCGGCAGGGCGGATCAATGTTTTTCCTGGGCGAGATCTATGTCAATCTGGCCTTGCCACCCACCGAACCTGTCACCGCCCACTGCGGTCAGTGCAACGCTTGCGAAGTTGCCTGCCCAACCGGTGCGATCGTGGCTCCGTACCGGGTCGACGCACGCCGCTGCATCTCTTACCTGACGATTGAACACGCAGGCTCCATCCCTGAGCAGTGGCGCCGTGCCATGGGCAACCGGATTTATGGTTGTGACGATTGCCAACTGGCATGCCCGTGGAACAAGTTTGCGCGTCGCAGCCTGTTGCCCGATTTCGACGCCCGGAGTGCGTTGGTAGGCCGTTCCTTGGTAGATTTATTTGCCTGGGATGAGCCCATTTTTCTGTCCCAGACAGAGGGAAGTCCCATTCGGCGCATTGGTCACGAGCGTTGGTTGCGCAACATTGCAGTAGCACTGGGCAACGCATTGGCTCAAGAACCAGTCGCTGAGGAACGTGAAAGGTTACAACAGGCTCTGACCAGCAGACTCCATCACCCGAGTCAGTTGGTGCGGGAGCATGTGACCTGGGCACTGGCCCAGGCCGGTTAGCGTTGCGACTGCAGGTCGGTAGGCTCCAATGGAGCAGATGCCGTGCCCCGCTTCAGCGAAACTGCGCCAACCACCCCAACGCAAAAGGCAGGCTCACCATGCCCATCAGGGTGGATACGGTCACCAAACCCGCGACGTACGGGCCGTCATAGCCCATCCGGGCCGCCAGCACATAACAGCTCGACGCAGTGGGCACCGCCGAAAACATGAGCAACACGGTGGACGCCAGCGGCTCGAGGTGCCACGCCCATGCCACGCCCAGGGCGGTCACTGGCAACAGAAAGTGCTTGATCACAATCACCAGCGTTGCCAGCGTTTGCGCCTGAGCCATGCGCCCCAATTGCATGCCTGCTCCGGCCGCCATCAGCCCCAATGCCAGCGCTGCCTGACCGATTCGGTTGGTCGTTGGGGCCAGCCACTCTGGAATAGACAGGCCGGCCAGGTTGGCCAGCAGACCACTTAACGTGGCAATGATCAATGGGTTGCGCACCAATTCACGCAAGAGCCCGTGTTGGCCATGACGGGCCATCGGATAAACCGCCGCCACATTGAACAACGGCACACACACCCCGATCAGCACGGCCACCAGCGGCATACCTTGCGGTCCGGCCACCTTGTCCACCAGCGCCAGCACGATAAAAGAATTGAACCGGAACGCCACCTGCGCACTGGCGGCATGCAGCCGGCCATCCAGATGTCGGCCCACCACGGGCCATCGCAGAAGCGAGTACGACATGGCAATGCCGGCCAAACCCAGTGTGACGCCGGCGCCCATCATCTGCGTGGCCGACTGCCATTCCAGCGGCGTCCGCACGATGGAGTGGAACAGCAGCACCGGGAACATGAAAAAGTAAACCAGACTCTCCAGCGGCTGCCAGACCGACCGGTCGAGCGCGGTGTAGCGGCAGAGCACATAACCGCACAAGATGAGCGAAAAGTCAGGAAACAGAAGTTGGGCGAAGTTCACGTGGCGAGCTTAACAAAGCCTCGGGAACCAACTGCTCTGTTCCGTGCCAAAATGCGGTGCATTACAACCTCGGGTGGTAACCCGGGTATTAGTGCGTAGCTTTTTATCGATTTTTATGAACAATATCAAAACCAAGTTTCATCTGACCAAGCGCCCCGGGAGTCGTTTCGGCTCCAGTTCGGGCTCTTTAGCGGGTCACAGCCAGTCTGTGTCTTTGGTGGACGAACGATATCTGAGCTGGCTGGCCACCCAACAGGCAGGCAGCGGTACCACCGTTTCGCTGCAGCGCGGTGCACTCACATCGGTATTTGGGCACCTGGCCCGCGTTGCATTGCCCGACACCCAGCTCATCCGGACCTGCCTGTTCACCGATCGGCCACCCACCGAGTTGCTGGATGATGTTCTTGTTCGCATGGTGCCAGCGCATGGTGTTGATGGCGGCCTCGGGTTGGTGCGCGCACTGGGGTTGGAATTGACGCAACTAGCCCAGCGCGGCGGCTGCCAACAGGTGCTCGTTGCGAGCGACGACGAGCGGCTCATTCCCTACATTGACGAAGCCCAGTGGCGCGGCCTGAAGGTGGTGCTGGTGGCAGACGAGGCATCGAGCGATTTTGGTCGCCTCTTGAGTGATGACCCCAGTTGGGCGCGCTTATTGATGCAGGCGGATCGCCGCGTGTCGTTGAACCCTGGTGCTTGGCAAGCCTTGACCACGCCGGGCAGCAGTTACTTCGCGCCCCGCGTTGCATTGGAGTCTGAACGCGAGGTAGAACTGGCTCAGGGAGTGGATGTTTCTCTGATTCAACCAGCGCCCAACGACGACTGGCGGGCCCAAGTCGAACGCGTCATTCAAGACTGGTGGAACGAGGAAACGGCTGACGCCCGACTCGACCTGTTCGAAGAAATGCAGAACAGCCAGGGTGTGCCGCCCGAGACCGACCGCCACCTGCTGTTGCGCGTGCGCCGCGAGCTGGCACGCACCCTCAGCTTCCCGGAAAAAAAGGCCATGCGCGAGATGATTCGCGCGACCGTGCTGGCGCAGCCTCCGGCGGTCAATGAAGCCATCGAATCCTGATCCATCGCTCTGTCCAGAGCGGGTGAACGTCACGCTCGGAGAAGAGCTGGCGGCATGGTTTGCCACCGCTCCGGGTCAGTACCTGTTGGCGTGGGAACAGGCCAGGTTCGACGAAGCGGTGGCTGATTTGTTTGGTTACAACGCCGTGCAATTGGGTCGGCCCCAGCTGCAGGCGCTAGCGGCCAACCGCATGCCCCATCGCTGGCTGGCAGTGCCGGAGTCGCCAGGCTCCGCTGTGCCAGCGGGTGTGGCGCTGGTCACCCATGCAGCCGCCCTTCCGTTTGAGGCGCAAAGTCTCGACCTGCTGCTGTTGCCCCATACGCTTGAACTCAGCGCTGACCCCCACGCAGTGCTGCGTGAGGCGGAGCGGGTGCTGCGGCCAGATGGGCGCGTGGTGATCTCCGGGCTAAACCCGGCCAGTCTGTGGGGATTCCGGCAATACCGAGCCCACGCACTGGCACGCGTAGGTCTGGGCGACAGGCGCTGGGCACGCCTGTACCTGCCCGAGGCGGGGGATTTCATCGGACACTGGCGTTTGCGGGACTGGCTGCGCTTGCTGAGTTTCGAGGTGGAAAGCTGCCGCATGGGGGCCTATCGGCCTGCGGTACGCAGCGAAACATGGTTACAGCGTTTTCAATGGATGGACCGCGTCGGCGCGCGCTGGTGGCCTCCGTTGGGCGCCGTGTATTTTCTAGTGGCCGTCAAGCGGGTTCGTGGAATGCACCTGCTGGGCCCGGCGTGGAAGCCCCGCCGGGCTGCGACGGCACCGGTGGGTGTGGTCACCCGGCCCAGTCTCAAGCAGCCGCCGACGTAACGTCAAGGACATTTGTTGTGAATCAGGTGGTGATCTATACCGACGGCGCTTGCAAAGGCAACCCCGGGCCGGGCGGGTGGGGGGTTTTGTTGCGGTCAGGCGCCGTCGAGAAAGAGTTGTTCGGCGGCGAGCCCTTGACCACCAACAACCGAATGGAACTCACTGCCGTAATCGAGGCGCTCGCTGCGCTCAAGCGTCCTTGCCGAGTGGCGCTGTACCTGGACAGTGAGTACGTGCGAAAAGGCATCACGGAATGGCTCAAAGGCTGGAAGGCCAAGGGTTGGGTGACGGCTGCCCGGCAGCCGGTCAAGAACGTTGACCTGTGGCAGCGGCTCGATGAGCTGGTGGGTCATGGCGGTCATCAGATCGAATGGCATTGGGTGCGTGGGCATGCGGGTGACCCTGGCAACGAACGCGCCGATGCATTGGCCAACCGGGGAGTTCCTGCGCGTCGTTGAAGCGCGCAATACCCGCCTGGTATTTGTAAACACTGCGTAAAAGCCGCATTTTTCAGCCGCAGAGTGACGCTGACCGTGCAACACTGCTAGAGTGAGTTAAAACGGTGGTGGAGCTGCGGCTGCCCAAGATCAAGTCAACATAACAACCATCTCATGGCGAACAAACTGGTGTATTGGGTAGCGGCTGGTGGCATTGCTTTGGCCTCAGGATTGGCATGGTGGGTGCAACGTGCCCCGAGCGGATCAGGCATTGCCTCGGTGGCGTCGTCCGCTCCAGCTGGTACGCCGTCGTCTGCGGCTGGTTCTCCAGCCACACCTGGCGCTGGCTCCAGAGGGCCCGGTGGTGGCGGTGCAGGCGGGCCTGGAGGTACCCCCAGCGTGGAAGTTACCAAGGTTCAGACCGCCCGGTTGGTCGACGATGCGCAGACTGTGGGCTCCTTGCGGTCGCGGCAGAGTGTCACTCTGCGACCCGAAGTGAGTGGCCGTGTGGTGCGGATTGCGTTCGCCGATGGCGCATCAGTGCGCCAGGGTCAACTGTTGATTCAACTGGATGACACCCTGCAGAAGGCAGAACTGAGCCAGGCACAAGCGCAGCTGTCCATCGCTCGCGCCAACCTTAAACGCAACGAGGAACTGGTGGCCCAGAACTTCGTCGCGCAGCGGGTGTTGGACGAAAGTCGTGCCAGCCTTCAGGTGGCTGAGGCTCAGGTGCAGCTGGCCCAGGCCCGTCTGGCGCGCATGGCCATCGTGGCGCCCTTCAATGGCACCGTGGGCATTCGCAGTGTCAATCTGGGCGACTACGTGAAAGATGGGGCCGAACTTGTCAACCTCGAAGATACGTCGCAGTTGTATGTCGATTTCCGCATGCCTGAACGCTACCAGGCGCGTCTGTCAGCGGGACAGTCGGTGCAAGTGCAGCTCGATGCGTTGCCTTCGGAAACGTTGAAGGCCAAAGTACTCGCCATCGATCCCCTGATTGATGCCGATGGGCGCGCCCTGCTGGTGCGCGCGGCCATGCCACCAGCACCTGGTGCGCCCCTGCGGCCTGGTTTGTTTGCCCGCGTCACCGTGGTGATGTCCGTGACCGAGGCGGCGTTGATGGTCCCCGAGGAAGCGGTGGTGCCCCAGGGCGGTCGGCAAACTGTTTTCCGGCTTGAAAAGGAAGGCGAAGGCGAGGGCGCAAAGATGGTGTCACGTCGCACCGAGGTCAAGCTCGGCCTTCGGCGCGGGGCGATGGTGCAGATTCTCGATGGGCTGGCCGCCGGTGATACGGTGGTGGTGGCCGGGCAGCAGCGACTCCAACGCGACGGCACAGCCGTGCGTGTGGTTGACATGAGCCGTCAGGGTGCTCCCGCCGGTGCTGGCCCAGGGGCTGGTGGCCCGCCGTCCGGGCAGCCATCGCCCAAACCGCAGCGCCCCAACGCGGGTTGAGCCGGAGAATGACCGATGCAATTGCCTGAAGTCTCCATACGGCGTCCAGTATTCGCCACGGTGCTGTCGCTGATCATTTTGCTGGTCGGCTGGGTTTCCTTCAACGGTCTGACGGTCCGCGAGTACCCCAAGATCGATGAACCCAACGTCACCGTCACGACCCGGTTCCCGGGCGCCTCCAGCGAGGTGGTCGAGTCCCAGGTCACCAAGCCGCTGGAGGACTCGCTCGCGGGCATCGAAGGGGTGGACGTCATCACGTCGATCAGCCGGCAGGAGCAAAGCCAGATCACGGTCCGCTTCAAGCTGGAGCGGGATCCCGACGCCGCCGCCGCCGAAGTGCGTGACAAAGTGGCGCGCGTGCGGGGGCGGCTGCCGCAAAGCATCGACGAACCGGTGGTCGCCAAGGTGGAGGCCGATGCCTTCCCCGTGGTCTGGATAGCCCTCAGTTCGGATACCCATACCGCCTTGCAGCTGTCCGACTACGCCAACCGCATTGCCAAACCGGTGTTACAAACCGCTGCGGGTGTGGCGGATGTGCGGGTCTATGGGGAGCGGAAATACTCCATGCGACTGTGGCTGAACCCTGACCGGCTGGCGGCTTATCGTCTGACGGTGCAAGACGTTGAAGATGCGTTGCGCCGCTCCAATCTGGAGGTCCCGGCCGGTCGGATCGAAAGTCAGCAGCGGGAATTCAACGTCACGGCCACGACCGACCTGCGAACGCCAGAGCAATTTGCGGCGGTGGCCATACGAACCATCAATGGCCTGCCGGTACGAATTGGTGACGTGGCCAGGGTGGTACAGGGCCCGCAGGACGAACGCACCTCTGTGCGGCTGAACGGTCGTGACGCCATCTCTGTCGGCGTGATTCGCCAGGCCACGGCCAACCCTCTGGAGTTGTCCGCCGCGGTCTATGCGCTGCTCGACAAGGTCCGACAAGACCTGCCACCGGGCATCGATGTTCAGGTGGCCAACGACAACTCGGTGTTCATCGACCGTTCGATCAAGGCGGTCTACACCACCATCGCCGAGGCGGTGGTGTTGGTTTCTCTGGTGATTTTCGTGTTCTTGCGCACCTTGCGTGCCTCCATCATTCCGTTGGTCACCATCCCCGTCAGCCTGATTGGCGCTTTTGCGCTCATGGCGTTGTTCGGTTTCTCCATCAACACGCTGACCTTGTTGGCGCTGGTGTTGGCGATCGGTCTGGTGGTTGATGATGCGATCGTGGTCCTTGAGAACATCTACCGCCACATCGAAGAGGGGCTGACGCCATTCGCGGCCGCCATCAAGGGTGCCAGGGAAATCGCGTTCGCGGTCGTGGCCATGACCCTCACTTTGGCGGCTGTGTACGCTCCGCTGGCTTTCACGCCCGGGCGTACCGGGCGGCTGTTTGCCGAGTTTGCACTGGCGCTCGCAGGAGCGGTGTTGGTTTCGGGGTTTGTGGCGCTCACCCTTTCGCCCATGATGTGTTCGAAGCTGCTGCGCCACAACCCCAAGCCCAACCGGTTCGACCAGGGCATGGAGGCGGGACTGAACGCAATCACCCGGGGCTATAACAGCTTGCTGGCTGGCGCGCTGAAGGTGCGTTGGCTGGTGTTGATCGTGATGGCGGGCAGCGCGGCAGGCAGCTGGTGGCTGTTCAGCACCACCAAACAGGAACTGGCCCCATTGGAGGACCGGGGCGTCATCCTCACCGTGATCAACGGCCCGGACGGCGCCACGCTCGACTACACACGCCGTTATGCCGAAGCCATCGAGCGGATCGGTCAGAACTACCCGGAATTCGACCGCATCTTCGCCAATATCGGCAACCCGTCGGTGGCGCAGGGCAATGTGTTTTTCCGGGCCAAGCCATGGGAGGAGCGCGAGCGTACCACCCAGGAGATTGCACGGGAAGTGGCGCCACGCATCGCGGGCCTCCCCGGGGTCAGCGCCTTTCCCATCACGCCGCCTTCTCTGGGCCAAGGTTTCCGCGAGCGACCCATCAACTACGTGATCGTCACGAGCGACAGTTATGAAAACCTGTCCCGCGTGGTCCGCCAGTTCCAGGACCGTCTGGCTCAGATACCCGGTTTCTTGCAGGTGGACACCGATTTGCGCCTCAATAAACCCGAAATCCGCATGGATGTGGATCGCGACCGCGCTGCGGACATGGGTGTGAGCGTTGATTCGATTGCCCGCACCGTGGAAACCATGCTGGGTGGACGCATTGTGACGCGTTACAAACGCGATGGTGAGCAGTACGACGTGGTCGTGCAAACCGAGTCGGCGCAACGCAGTACACCCGACGACATCGACCGGCTGTTCGTTCGCGGTCGAAACAACGAGATGATCCCTCTGGCCTCCCTGGTCAAGACCCGGGAAGTGGTGGTGCCTCGCGAGTTGAATCACTTCGGGCAGCGACGCAGTGCGTCCATCACTGCGAACCTGGCCCCCGACCTCGCTCTGGGGCAGGCGCTGGCCATGATGGATTCGATCGCCAGTGAAGTTTTGCCGCCTGGTTACGCCACCGACCTCAACGGTCAAAGCCGGGAGTTCCGCAGCGCGTCAGGCTCACTGGCCATCGTTTTCGTGCTCGCCTTGTTGTTCATTTACCTGGTGCTGGCTGCGCAGTTCGAGAGCTTTATCGACCCTTTCATCATCATGCTGAGCGTGCCTCTGTCCATGCTTGGGGCGTTGCTGGCTCTCAAACTCACCGGCGGCACCTTGAACGTGTTCAGCCAGATCGGGCTCATTACCCTGGTGGGCTTGATCACCAAGCACGGCATTCTGATTGTGGAGTTTGCCAACCAGTTGCGTCAGCAGGGTCTGGATGTGATGTCAGCGGTCAAAAAGTCGGCCGAGTTGCGCTTGCGCCCGATTCTGATGACCACAGGCGCGATGGTGCTGGGTGCGGTGCCGCTGGCGTTGGCGTCCGGCGCAGGCGCCGAAAGCCGGCAACAGATCGGCTGGGTGATCGTGGGCGGCATGTCTTTGGGCACGTTGTTGACCATTTTCGTGGTGCCCACGGTTTATACATTGATGGCTCGCCAGAGGGTGCCAGGCGCCAACCGATCCAAGGTGGTCGACGCGAGCGAACAGCCTGCTAGCGCTCATTGAATCACGTTGCTGGCCGTGAGCAAGGGACTGGCTTCCGGCCATTGATCGGCAGCAAGTCCGTGCGCGAACACCGCATCGCACACGGCTTGCAGTCCGTTTGATCCAGCAAGGCGGACATCCCGCGTCGCCAAAAGTGCGCCGATCATGCCGGCCAGCACATCTCCTGTGCCTGCAGTGGCCAGCAAACCATTGCCGGTGGGATTGATGGTTGGAACACGGTCTGGTACAGCCACCACCGTGCCTGACCCTTTCAAGACCACCCACGCACCCGTGCGCTCTGCCAAGCGTTGTGCTGCGTCAAGGCGGTGGTTTTGGACTTCTTCCGTTTCACAGCCCAACAACCGTGCAGCTTCCAGCGGGTGCGGGGTCAAAACGGTCAGCACAGAACGACGACGCCTTTCCAACAACTGTGCCATCAAGTCCGGGTTGCTCGCCAATCCGTTCAAAGCATCGGCGTCGAGCACCAGTTGGGGTGCACTTTTCAGAATCTCAGGCAGCCATTCAAGCACGCTGTAGCCTCCGCCACAACCAGCCACTGTCACCGTGCTTGCTTGCGACACGATCTCCAGCAGATCCGACGGTGAACGGAACATCAACTCCGGTTGAAGTGCATCCAGGCACAGCGTCTGGACTGAGGGCGACGCACCGGTCAAACCCATGTAGACTCTCCCGGCCCCAGTCCTCAGAGCCGCTCTACCAGCCAGCACCGCTGCACCGGTCATGCCAGCCGCGCCAGGACTGGGTGATTGCCCGCCAAGCACCACCACTTGACCACGGCTACCCTTGTGGCTACTGTGCCGTCGAGGCCAACCGCGGTTCAGATTTTCTGCGCCATACAACCATGCGTCGGGTGGTTGTCCGGACCATGGCATCTCGTCCAGTCCCAAACTGTCAAACCACAGTTCTCCGCAGACCTCACGCCCCAGTCCCGTGAACAGTCCAGTCTTCAGGGTCAGCAGTGCCAGTGTGTGCCTGGGGCCGAGCGGTGTCGGAGGCGCGGGGCTCCACCAGCGGCCTTGATCAGCGTCCAATCCGCTGGGCAGGTCGACGCACAGAACAGGCTTGCTGGTCGTTTGCAGCCTCTGGCTCCACTCTGCCAAAGCTCCGTCCAACGAACGGTTCAGCCCCAGGCCCAGCATGGCGTCGACCCACAGATCTGTTTCCGAAGGGCAATCTCTCGTAAAAGTCACCCCGGCAGCATGTGCGGCCTGCCAGGCACTTCGGGCGTCTGCGGGCAGACGACGTTCATCGCCCAGCCACACAACCGTCACTGCGCCTCCCGTTTGGGTGAACAAGCGGTGCCAGGCCAGCGCAGCCACCAAACCATCGCCGCCGTTGTTGCCGCCACCGCACACCACCGAAACCTGCCGTGCATGGGGATACAGCGCCCGCGCCCACGCGAACACCGCCAGACCCGCACGTTGCATCAACGCATGCGGCTTGACCACTGCCAGGGCTTGAGACTCCAGGTGACGGCTAGACACCAAGCCGTATAAGGGCAGGGGCTTCAAGGGTGCAGCAGGTACTGGATAAGGCATATTGCGAGGATACGCAAAATGGCGCGCTTCCCGAATCACCCTGAAGCGGCTATAATCGATAGGCTTTGCGTACAGCTACCACGGTGGTGGCGGGCGCAAATCAATCGCAAGCCGGTCCATCCAGGTGTTGTCTGTCATGCAGGCGATCAGGGCCAGGCTTCAGTCCCAACCTCAGGAAAGCAATACCATGTCCATTTCCATGCGCGAAATGCTGGAAGCTGGTGTCCATTTTGGTCACCAAACCCGCTTCTGGAACCCCAAGATGGCCCCGTTCATTTTCGGCCATCGCAACAAGATTCACATCGTCAACCTCGAAAAGACGTTGCCGATGTTTGAAGAGGCCGCCAAATTCGTTCGCCAGTTGACCGCCAACGGCGGTACTGTGCTGATGGTCGGCACCAAGCGACAGTCTCGCGACATCGTGGCTCAAGAAGCTGCACGCGCTGGCGTTCCCTGCGTCGAGCAGCGCTGGCTCGGCGGTATGTTGACCAACTTCAAGACGGTCAAAACTTCCAACAAACGCCTGAAAGACATGCAGGCCCAGAAGGAAGCTGGTCTGGACAGCATGTCCAAGAAAGAACAGCTGACTTTCAACCGCCAGATCGAGAAGCTGGAAAAGGACATCGGCGGCATTCAGGACATGAATG